>Ga0111144_1039_pt1 | contig 13174 bp, 15 predicted proteins | sample DeeMarSeWOR28_12_FD_80235 | JGI IMG/M metagenome (GOLD analysis project Ga0111144, IMG submission 80235) | Betaproteobacteria bacterium SG8_40
AAAGATATCGGCCTTGTCCGCGGCATAATCCATGGTCACCACACGGTAGCCTTCCATCATTGCCTGCAGCGCGCAGATCGGGTCGACCTCGGTAACCCAGACTTGCGCCGACAGAGCGCGAAGCGCCTGGGCGCAACCCTTGCCAACGTCACCATAGCCGGCCACCACGGCGACCTTGCCAGCAATCATCACATCGGTTGCACGCTTGATGCCGTCGACCAGTGACTCCCGGCAACCATAGAGGTTGTCGAACTTGGATTTCGTTACGGAGTCGTTGACGTTGATCGCGGGAAACTTGAGCAGGCCTTCCTGAGCCATTTGATACAGGCGTTTGACACCGGTGGTCGTCTCTTCGGTGACGCCTTTTACATGTTCGAGCCGGGTCGAGTACCACTTCGGGTCCGAAGCAAGCCGGTCCTTGATAGAAGCAAACATCGTAGTTTCTTCCTCGCTGGACGGATGATTCAGCGCGGATGGGTCGCTCTCGGCCCGGATTCCCAAGTGCAGCAGCAAGGTGGCATCGCCACCGTCATCGAGAATCATGTTGGCAAATTTGCCCTCCGGCCAATCAAAAATCTCATGCGTGAACTGCCAATATTCCTCGAGCGATTCGCCTTGTACGCAAATACCGGTGTTCCGCCCGCCGCGATCGCTGCAGCCGCATGATCCTGGGTCGAGTAGATATTGCACGACGCCCAGCGCACCTCCGCGCCCAGCGCCTCCAGGGTCTCGATAAGTACCGCTGTCTGGATCGTCATGTGCAGCGACCCGGCGATTCTCGCCCCGCGCAGTGGCTGTGTTGCCTTGTACTCTTCGCGAATGGCCATCAGGCCCGGCATTTCGGTTTCGGCGATACGAATTTCCTTGCGGCCCCATCCCGAAAGAGAAAGGTCGGCTACGCGGTAGTCGCCGGATTTGGTATTCGATTGCAGAACTGCAGACATCAGCACTCTCCTGTACAAAGTCTTGTTCGGGAGCGCGACCACAAAAAAAAGCGCCCCCAAACCGTTGAAAGGTTTGTGAGCGCCGTTTATTCAATTGCTGAGCCTGGCCCTCTAGTCTAAAAAGGTCGCAGCGCTCCTCAGCAAGTGCCGCATTATAACGCGGGATTCTCGGGCCGAAAATACCGCCCCGGGCAGCGGCTCAGGCCGCCGCAGAGGACTTCAGCCCGGCATCGGCCTTCAGCGCTTCGACCTTGTCGAGGTTTTCCCAGGTGAATTCGGGCTCGTCGCGGCCGAAATGGCCATAGGCCGCAGTCTTTTCATAAATCGGCCGCAACAGGTCGAGCATCTCCACAATGCCCCTGGGGCGCAGGTCGAAATGCTGCTCGACCAGTTTGGCAATAGCCTCGTCCGGGATATTCCCGGTACCGAAGGTCGTGACGAAGACACTGGTCGGGCGCGCCACGCCAATTGCATATGAGACCTGCACCTCGCACTTGCTCGCCAAGCCCGCCGCGACAATGTTTTTCGCGACGTAGCGGGAAACGTAAGCCGCGGAGCGGTCAACCTTGGACGGATCCTTCCCGGAAAACGCGCCCCCGCCATGATGGGCCGCACCTCCATAGGTATCCACAATGATCTTTCGCCCGGTCAGGCCACAGTCGCCATGCGGTCCACCAATCACGAACCGGCCGGTCGGGTTGACCAGGTATTTGATGTCGCCCTTGACCAGTTCCTTCGGCAATACCGGCTTGATCACTTCCTCGATAACCGCCTCGCGGATTTGCGCCAGCGCCATTTCCGGCGCGTGCTGCGTCGACAGCACCACCGTGTCGATCGCCGCCGGCTTGCCGTCTACGTAGCGCAAAGTCACTTGTGACTTGGCATCAGGACGCAACCAGGGCAAGCGGCCATCCCGACGCAATTCCGACTGCCGCTCCACCAGACGGTGCGCCAGGTGAATCGCCATCGGCATGTAGACCGGCGTCTCGTCACAGGCGTAACCGAACATCAGGCCCTGGTCACCCGCGCCCTGGTTGAGCGGATCATCGTGAGCCGTATCAACGCCCTGTTTGATATCCGGGCTTTGCTTGTCATAGGCGACCAATACCGAACAACCCCTGTAATCAATGCCGTAATCGGTGTTGTCGTAACCGATGCGCTTGATGGTGTCGCGGGCGACCTGCTGGAAATCAACCACCGCATTACTGGTAATTTCGCCCGCCATCACGACCAGGCCTGTGTTCACCAGGGTCTCTGCAGCCACGCGGGCCGCTGGGTCATGAGTTAAGATTGCATCAAGTACGGCATCCGAAATCTGGTCCGCCACCTTGTCCGGGTGGCCCTCGGAAACGGATTCGGAAGTAAAGAGGTAATCGCTCATCAGCTTGTCCATTAGTCTTTCAAGAAAGTCGCGCAGAATAACAAAGGCCCGCTGCAAAGCCAAAACCATACCGACATGCTGACCGGGCTGCTGCGTCTATTTTCGAAGCTGCCCCTGGCTTGGCTTCATCGTTTCGGCGCGGCGCTTGGCTGGCTGACCTATCGTGCTTCGCCATCATACGCCAAACGGCTGCGGGGCAACCTTCACGCCAGCGGCGTCTGGCGAGATTCGGCCGATTTCCAAAAGTTGCTGAGAAACAGCATCCTGGAGGCCGGAAGAGCCACCGCCGAGTTACCCGCCGTCTGGTTCAGACCCCAGCCCGAGAGTGCCGGATGGGTGCGCAAGGTCCACGGCTGGGATCTTGTTGAAGCAGCGCAGGGGCAGGGATGCGGCCTGATTCTGCTGACACCCCATATCGGCTGTTTCGAAGTCATTCCGCAATACCTTTCGCTGCGCTTCCCGCTCACGGCGCTTTACCGGCCGCCGCGTTTCGCTGCGCTGGACCCGGCCATGCGCGCCGGCAGAATGCGCCCTGAAATGCGCCTCGCCGCAACCGATATCAGCGGCGTCCGGCAGTTACTGAAGGCGCTGAATCGCGGCGAAGCCGTGGGCATGCTGCCCGACCAGGTGCCGGGGGCGGGTGACGGCGAATGGGCGCAGTTTTTCGGCCGTCCCGCCTATACCATGACACTGGCGTCGAGGCTCGCCGAACGCTCCCGGGCGCCGATCGTTCTTACGTACGCGATCCGACTGTCGCATGGGGAGGGCTTCGAATTGTTCTTCGAGCGGATGCCGCAGCGCGAAGCAGCGGAAACGGCAGCACGCCACCTCAATCGAGCTCTGGAAGCGATTATCCGGCGTTGCCCCGCGCAGTACATGTGGTCATACAACCGGTACAAGACCCCCGCCGGGGTCCAGGCGCCCGATGGCCAGTGAACAAGAACGGCCGGTCGGCAACGGCCAGGATGATGTGCTGAAATGCTGACCCGCATCGCACTCGCAGTGCTATGGCTACTGCATTTTCTCCCGCGGGTCTTGCTCGCCCGAATCGGCGAATTCGCCGGTTTGCTCATGATGGGTCTGGCAAGCGAACGGCGCAATGTCGTGCGGGTCAACCTCGAGCTGTGTTTCCCCGGGCTGTCGCAGCGTGAGCGAAAACACCTGGCACGTGCCCACTTTCGTGCGTTTGGCCGTGCCCTGGCGGAGACAACCGTCGCCTGGTGGTCAAGTGCCGACCGGGTGCGCAAGCTGGCAACAATTGAAGGCATGGAGCATTTCGACCTCGCCAACCGGTCAGGGCCGCTCATAGTGCTGGCGCCACACTTCGTCGGCGTCGAGATTCTGGCCATTCGCCTTTCAATCGAGGAAGATGCGCAGTCGATGTACAGCCATCAGAAGAATGAAGTGTTCGACCGTTTCCTCGTGTCGCGGCGCACCCGCTTTCGTCCCATCAGGCTCGCATCCAGGCAGGACGGTATCAAACGGGTAATTCGCGGGCTGAAAGCGAGACTGCCGCTGTTCTTTCTTCCCGACATGGATTTCGGGCCGCGCGATGCCATATTCGTGCCTTTCTTCGGGGTTCCGGCGGCAACCATCGATGCCGTTCCCAGGCTGGCCAGGCTGACGGGGGCCAGTGTCGTGCCCGTGCTCATCGAGCAACAGGCCGCGGGGAAAGGCTACGCGATCCGTTTTCTGCCGCCGTGGAAAGATTATCCCGGTGACGACTTGCGCGCCGACACGGCACGCATGAACCAGTTCATCGAAGAATGTATCAAGACCATGCCGGAACAGTATTACTGGGTCCACAAACGTTTCAAAACGAGGCCGCCGGGCGAGAAAAAAATCTACTGAACCCGCTTAACAGTTGGCAATTCGGACAAAACAATGTTTTCCAATCCAGATATCGGTGAAATTTGCGACCTGCTGCGCGAAGTCAGGACCATCGCGATGGTTGGTCTGTCTCCATTGCAAAAACGCCCCAGCTATCGCATTGCTCGCGGCTTGCAGGGCGCGGGCTACAAAATCGTTCCGGTCCGCCCGCTGGTTCCAAAGATTCTGGGTGAGAAAGCGTATTCGAGCCTCTCCGACGTTCCTGATCCGATAGACTTGGTGCATGTGTTTCGGCCGGCCCGTTTTCTTGACGCCATCGTCGACGAGTGCCTGGCGCGAAACTTCAACCGGCTTTGGATTCAGGAGGGCATCATCAACGAAGCAGCCGCCGAGCGCGCGCGTGACAGTGGTATCAAGGTCATCATGGACCGCTGTATCTGGCGCGACCGTAACGGACCATGCGAACCGCTGTTGTCCAGCACGCTGTGACCGATCAATACGGCAACAAGGCCCTGATTTCTCCGGTATCGCAATCGGACCTGGAACCGATCGCGCGGCTCGCTCGCGAAATCTGGTATCTGCACTATCCGGGCATCATTACCGTGCGCCAGATCGATTACATGCTCGAACAACGCTACCGACCCGATGTGATTGCGTCCCAGATCGCCGCGCACGAAGCCTGGTGGGACAAGATCGAGGCGGGCTCGTTTCTCGCCGGTTTCGCCTGCTATGAACCGGGCTCGGCTACCGATTCCGTCAAGCCGGTTTCCGTCAAACTGGACAAGCTCTATGTACATCCCAAAGCGCAGCGACACGGCTTCGGCCATGCCCTGGTAGAACATGTCGAAGCCAGTTCTCGCGAACGCGGATTTTCGAAGTTATACCTGCAAGTGAACAAGGGCAACACCGGCTCCATTGCCTTTTACCGCAGAGCCGGCTTCGAAATCACGGACAGCATAACCATCGACATTGGCGATGGTTATGTGATGGATGATTTTGTCATGTCAAAACGACTTGGAGGCAATACCGGGTGACCCGTCTGCGCTTTACCAAAATGGAAGGCGCCGGCAACGATTTCGTCGTGGTAGACGCGACACGCCAGGCCTTCGGACTCGACGCGCGTGAGATCCGGCAAATCGCCGACCGGCATACGGGCATCGGCTTTGACCAATTGCTGGTGATCGAGCCGCCGCGTACCGACGGTACGGATTTCTATTACCGCATCTTCAATGCCGACGGCAATGAAGTCAGCCAGTGCGGCAACGGCGCCCGCTGTTTCGTGAGATACGTACATGACAAGACGCTGTCGGAGAAAAGCACGATCCGGGTCGAGACGGCCTCTGGCGTTATCGAACCACGCCTCGAAACTGACGGAAACGTCACCGTTGACATGGGTGCGCCGCGCTTCGAACCTGCCGACATCCCGATGCGGGCGCTGCGCCGTGAGCGCACATACACGATCGTTGTCGAAGACCGGCAGGTCGAATACGGCGCCGTGTCAATGGGTAATCCCCACGCGGTACAGCTGGTTCCGGATATCGACCGCGCTCCGGTGCGCGAGCAGGGACCTCTGATAGAAAGAAACCCGGTATTCCCGCAAGGCGCCAATGCCGGATACATGCAGGTTGTCGACCGGAAAAACGTCCGCTTGCGCGTCTGGGAGCGAGGCGCCGGCGAAACACTCGCCTGCGGCACCGGCGCCTGCGCCGCCGTTGTGATGGGCATTCAGTGGGAGTTGCTGGACCCTGTGGTTTGCGTTCACACTCGGGGGGGTAAGCTGCGAGTGGCATGGCAAGGAAAGGACCAAAGTGTCTTCATGACCGGTCCTGCGCGCACGGTTTTCGAAGGTGAGATTGAAATTCAGGGAGAAAAATGACTGACTCAGAGGTTGCGCAATACCTGCAGGAGCATCCGGAGTTCTTCGATGCCCACGCTGACATACTGGCAAAGATCAACATTCCCGACCCGCACGAAGGGCGCGCGATTCCCATCGCCGAGCGGCAAATGTCACAACTGCGCGATCGAGTCAGCATTCTCGAGCAAAAGCTGGCGGAACTGATAACGTTCGGGGAAGAAAACGATGCCATCAGTGAGCGCATGCACCGCGTCACGCTGGCCTTGATATCCGCCCAATCGCTGGAAGATGTGTTGCGCACGCTTTACTTCCATTTGCGCGAAGATTTCGCTGTCCCGCATGTCGCGGTGCGCATCTGGGGGATCGAGGATGCACTGGACACAGAAGCGTTTGCTCCGGTCTCGGAAGAAGTGCACGCTTTCACGGACAGCCTGAAGACACCATACTGCGCAGCGCACCCGGTCCTCGACTCGATCGGCTGGTTTCCGGAAGCGCAACCGCCTCTTCAGTCCTTCGCCTACGTCAGGCTCGACGGCGAGAACCTGGATGGATTGATGGTGCTCGCCTCGGAAGACGCACAACGCTTTTATCCGGAAATGGGCACGCTCTATTTGCAACGTCTGGGCGACATCACCTCTGCGGCGATGGCTCGCTATCTTGGGTAATCTTCAGTGAAGATGCAGTGGCTGGATAAGGCGCAATGAGCGCGAGGGCCGGCGAGCACCTGCCATCACCCATGGAAGGCTACCTCGCTCACCTCGAAAAAGAGCGGCGGCTGTCCAGCCACACGGTCAAGGGCTATCGACGCGACATCGAAATGCTGTTGCGGATGGCTGAAGCAACGCCGCTGGACCAGTTGCAGGTTCACCATGTCAGGCGATTCGTTGCGCGCCTGCACGGCCAGGGCCACGGCGGCCGTTCACTTGCCCGGGCATTGTCCGCCTGGCGCGGGTTTTTCAGCTTCCTCATGCGTGATCACGGCTACACGCAGAATCCCTGTATCGGCGTGCGCGCTCCCCGCACTGCAAAGACGCTTCCCGACGCACTGTCGCCGGAAGAGGTCGCAAAGCTGGTGGAGTTGCCCCCGGATGACGCGTTTGCCGTACGCGACCGCGCCATGTTCGAGCTGTTTTACTCGTCGGGACTGCGGCTGTCGGAACTCACGGCCCTGGCACCGTCAGACATCGATTTCGACGATGCTACGGTGCGCGTTCTGGGCAAGGGCGCGAAAACGCGTGTCGTGCCGGTAGGCCGGTTCGCGCTCGATTGCATGCGGCGGTGGCTGGCGGTCCGGACCGAGGTTACCAGGCAAGGAGAAACAGCGCTTTTCGTCAATCAGCGCGGCAGGTCCATCGGACCGCGCACTGTCCAGCAGAGACTTTCCATGTGGGCACGCAAACAAGGCCTTACCCAACATGTGCATCCCCACATGCTGCGCCATTCGTTTGCCTCGCACCTGCTGCAATCAAGTGGCGACCTGCGCGCGGTGCAGGAAATGCTTGGGCACGCCAGCATTTCAACAACCCAGGTCTACACACATCTGGACTGGCAGCATCTGGCAAAGGTGTACGACGCCGCGCATCCGCGCGCGAAGCGCAAGACGTCGAGATCTTCCCGCTAGTCACCGCGTGGCGAGGACTGCAGATCACTTTATCGCGCGCGCTTCCGACACAGAAAGACATGACTGAACTGATACTGATACGCCATGGAGAAACCGACTGGAACGCCGAGCGCCGCATTCAGGGCCACACCGATGTTCCCCTTAACGAGGCCGGCCTCTCGCAAGCCGATGCAATCGGCCAACGCTTCCTCGACGAGCGGGTAGACGTTTTGCTCAGCAGCGATCTGGGCCGGGCGATGCAGACGGCAAATCCGATTGCCAAGGCCTGCGGCCTGTCTGTCGTGCGCGACGCACGGTTGCGCGAACGCCATCTTGGCGTGCTGCAAGGCAAGACCATCGAAGAAGCGAGGGAATTGACACCGGAAGCGTATGAGGTATTCCACTCCCGGATGACCGACGCCGCGCTCGATGGCGGCGAATCGCTGGCGGAATTTGCCGAGCGGGTAACCGCGACCTTGATGGAACTTGCCCGGATTCACCGGGACAAACGTATCGTTGCCGTAACCCATGGCGGCGTCGTTGACATTGCCTACCGGCTTGCGAACAACCCCCCCCTGGATGCGGCCCGCCTGTTCCCGATTCACAACGCGTCGGTCAACACGCTGCGCGCAACAGCGTCGGGGTTCGAACTCGTGAGCTGGAGCGACATCAGCCATCTCGCTGACCAAAGCACGATGGACGAACTCTAGTTCATCGACGCCGGGACGACGACGGCCAAGACGTACGCAATCCGCTTTACGGTACTTGGCATCGAGGGCCCGGATTTGGTAATCTGACGAGCAGATGCTGAATCGATTCCGAATCCGCTTTCTCTTTTTCCTGTTGCCGGCGATCCTGTTGTTCGCCCAGCAGGCGGCATTGGCGCACCTCGCGTCACATGCCGCTGGAGAGACTCCGAATCCGAAAAGTTCGCTCGTCCACGAGAAGTTGTGCGGCAGCTGTCTTGCCGTTGAAAAGCTCACCAACGCAGCCGTTGACATCGGGCACCAGCCCAAAGTGGTCGAAAACCACTTTCACCACATTGCAGCGCTGCCAACGCAAGTACGCTCGCACATTGCCGTACGGCAAGCCTGCAGAGACCCTCCTCGAAACGTCTGAAACACCCGGCAGTTCCTAACTGATCCGCGATCGGCGCAGGCGTCGATCGCGTTCGCACACGTGTTTTCGAGGAGGTTCATTCATGTTCCGGAATATACCGGCGGCCATGGCCGCATTCTTTCTGTCGTTCCCGGCTGGCGCCGAAGAGATGGACGACGCCGAAGTCAGCGAGTTGCGCGAACGGGTTCGCCAACTGGAAGAAAGGCTGGACGCGCAAGAGGCGCAAGACTCGCAGGTTGCTGCAACAACGTCGTCGGAAAAGACTGACGGCAGTGCCCAACCCGTCGGTAATGCATTCAATCCCGCGATCTCTCTCATCATCGATGCCAAGTACCGCCATCTTGAGCTGGATCCGGATACTTACCAAATCGGCGGTTTCGTGCCGGCTGGCGGACACGGCGGCGAGGACGAGCACGGCCACGGTGCCGGCCCCGGCGAACGCGGCTTCAGCCTCGATGAAACGGAACTCACTATCTCGGGGAACGTCGACCCCTATTGGTCAGGCTATTTCACCGCCGGCCTCAGCGACGGTGAAATAGAAATCGAGGAAGCGTGGATCCAGAACAGCGGCTATTTTCCGGGTGTAATCGCCAAGGCCGGACGATTCTTCTCCGGTGTCGGCTACATCAATGAACAGCACCCGCACGCCTGGGATTTCGCCGACGCACCGCTCGTCCAGCAAGCCTTTTATGGAGGCAATCTCGGGGACGACGGTATCCAGCTACGCTATGTCGCACCGACGCCGTTGTTTCTCGAGTTCGGTGTGGAAGCCGGCCGCGGCGAGAGCTTTCCCGGGTCCGAGCGTAACCAGAACGGCGCCAATGCCGGCGCTGCGTTCGTGCATCTCGGTGGCGATGTCGGCTTCAGCAACAGCTATCGCATCGGCGCGTCCTACCGGGAAACCACCGCAACAGAGCGCGAGTACGATGACGAGGATTCGACCGGCGCCGAGATTGAAAACGTGTTCTCTGATCTGAAGAGCAAGACCTGGGGTATCGATTTCGTCTGGAAGTGGGCGCCGAACGGCGACCCCTCGGCGCGCAACTTCAAGTTCCAGGCAGAGTATTACCAGCGCACCGAAGACGGCCAGCTCGGTTACGACCTGGACGACACCACCGGGAATTTCGCGCAGGAAGGCACTTACTCAAGCGACCAGAGCGGCTGGTACGCGCAAGCCGTCTACCAGTTCATGCCGCGTTGGCGGGTCGGCGTGCGTTACGACCTGCTCGATTCCGGCACCATTGACTACGGTCCAGTCATGGACGGCAGCATCAGCCGTGATGACCTGCAATTGCTGCGCGCACACGATCCCGAAAGAACGACCGTGATGATCGATTTCTCGTCGTCCGAGTTTGCCCGCTTCCGCTTGCAGTACGCTCAGGACAAGTCCCGATTCGACGAAACCGACGATCAGATCATTTTCCAGTACATCGTCAGCCTCGGTGCACATGGTGCGCACCGGTTCTGATGCGCTGACTCCCGATACCGGCGTTCGACGCCGGTATCGGCTAACAGGGTTTGAGGAGACGTTAACGTGAGAATGCTTGTTGTGTGTTGTTTCCTTTTGCTCTCGGCGGCACTTCCGCAAACCGCCCTGGCAAAGATCAGCGCTTTCGCTTGCGAACCGGAATGGGCGTCATTGTTATCGGAACTCGGCGGCAAGGAGGTTTCGGTTTATCAGGCAACATCACCGAAACAGGATCCGCATCGCGTCGAGGCACGTCCCAGCCTGGTCGCCCGCATGCGCAGTGCCGATATCGTGGTGTGCTCCGGCTCCGATCTGGAAATCGGCTGGCTCCCGGTACTGTTGCAATCCGCCGGCAACAGCAAGGTGCAGCCGGGCCAGCCCGGCCATTTCATGGCTTCCGAGTTCGTCGAGCGCATCGACGTACCGGAGAAAGTCGACCGTTCAATGGGAGACGTACACCCGTACGGCAACCCGCACGTCCACCTCGATCCGAGAAACCTTGCGGTCATCGCCGATGCCCTCTCGCAGCGGCTGGCCACAATCGATCCCGATCGCGCAGCCGTCTATGCCGACCGAAATGCCGCGTTCCAGACCAGGTGGTCGGAATCGATCAAGCGTTGGGAGCGGGAAGCAAGCGGGCTGAAGGGACTGAAGATCGTCACCTACCACCGTGATTCGGCGTATCTCGGCAATTGGCTCGGCATGACGCTGACCATCACGATCGAGCCAAAACCGGGTATTCCCCCCAGCGCAAACCATCTGGCAAAACTGCTCAAGGAGCTGGATGCGGAGCCGGCCGACCTGATCATCCGAATGGCCTACAACGAGCCCAAGGCGCCGGCCTGGCTGCATGATCGAACCGGGATTCCGCTGGCGGAACTGCCCTACACGGTGGGCGGGACCAAACAGGCGAAAGACCTGTTCACACTGTTCGATGACACCATTAGCCGGCTCCGCCAGGCGACCGGTCGCTGACGATGAGCGAATATCTCAGCATTCTGTTGCCGGCAATGGCCGCAGGCTTGCTGGTCATCGCCACCCACGTGCCGCTGGGTACGGTCGTCCTCGACCGCGGCATCGTCTTCATTGACATTGCCATCGCCCAGATTGCCGGGACTGGCGTGATCACGGCCGGCTTGCTCGGCTTCGAACCGCACGGCGTCGCGGTGCAGTTTGCAGCGCTATTCGCGGCGCTCGGCGGCGCACTGTTTCTGACATGGACGGAGAATCGCTGGCCGAAGTATCAGGAAGCCATTATCGGGACCGTATTCATACTTGCCGCCACGCTGGCAACGATACTGCTCGCCGGTAACCCCCATGGGGGCGAGTACCTCAAGGAATTGCTCGTAGGGCAGGTGCTCTGGGTGAGCAATTCACAGCTGCTCGTTGTCGCCATCCTCACGGCCTTGATTTGCGCGGTGTGGTTCGGCGCCGGCCAAAAGCGGCTAGGGCGCATGGGGTTTTTCTTGCTCTTCAGTCTCGCCGTCACCGCGTCAGTACAGATGGTCGGTGTCTATCTGGTGTTCGCCAGCCTGATCATTCCGGCTCTGGCAACGCGCGCGGCGGTTTCCCGGCGACTGCTGAAGGCCTACACCGTCGGCGCCAGCGGTTATGCAGCCGGCCTGGTTGTTTCGGTGCTGACGGACCTGCCAACCGGAGCGGTGATCGTCTGGTCAATGGCGCTCGCCGGGATTGCGTGCAGCGCACTGGAAAAGGGCTCGTCTGCCAAACCGGCCTGACTTGCCTCGTCACTGACCAGTCGCTATCCTCTGGGGCGCCTCCGGGCGCTGTTTTGGCGTTATATTTCCGCCGGGACTTTCGTAACGCCGCGCCCCGGATTGCCCCGCGCAGTGTTCTTGCAAGTGCCACTGCCACCACGGGACGCAAGGCGGCGATGTCCTGCGCGATTCAGCACACTTGCGGCAGCGACCGCCATCTACCATCGATACGGATCCAACTTCACAAGACATGACAATCACAATGCACGGAACAACCATTCTGTCGGTTCGGCGCGGCAAGCAGGTCGCGCTCGGCGGTGACGGCCAGGTCACGCTCGGCAACGTTGTTCTGAAGGGCTCCGCCCGCAAGGTCAGACGGCTGTTTCATGACCGCATTCTCGCGGGTTTTGCGGGCGGCACGGCTGACGCATTCACCTTGTTCGAACGCTTCGAAGCCAAACTCGAGAAGCATCACGGCCACCTGTTGCGCTCGGCGGTGGAACTGGCAAAGGACTGGCGAACGGACCGTATTCTGCGACGTCTCGAAGCAATGCTGGCAGTCGCCGACGGCGAAACGTCCTTGATCCTTTCGGGTAACGGCGATGTCGTGGAGCCCGAGGACGGCCTGATCGCCATCGGCAGTGGGGGCCCCTACGCACAAGCGGCAGCCCGTGCGCTTCTGGACAACACCGACTACAGCGCCGAGGAAATTGTCCGCAAGGCGCTATCGATCGCCGGCGATATCTGTATCTATACCAACCAGAATCATTCGATCGAGGTGCTGGATACGTAAGCAGTCGCACCGCCGATCAGGATTGGCGGGCGTTCGATTCTGGTCAAGCTCCGGAGGCGGCCGCCTAAAGTGGATGTCGGACAGCCCGGGTCCATGCCGACTTTCCATTACACTGACCTGAATCCGACAAGGCAAATCAATCCGGAAATCACCCATGGCAGGAATGACTCCACAGGAAATCGTCCATGAACTGGACAAACACATCGTCGGTCAGGACGCCGCCAAGCGCGCCGTCGCAATCGCCCTTCGTAATCGCTGGCGCCGGCGCGAAGTACCCGAACCGTTGCGCCAGGAGATCACGCCCAAGAACATACTGATGATAGGCCCGACCGGTGTCGGCAAAACCGAAATTGCACGCCGCCTGGCGCGGCTTGCGGATGCGCCATTCATCAAGATAGAGGCGACAAAATTTACCGAAGTCGGCTACGTCGGCAAGGACGTCGACTCGATAATCCGGGACCTGGTG
>Ga0111144_1034_pt1 | contig 12930 bp, 13 predicted proteins | sample DeeMarSeWOR28_12_FD_80235 | JGI IMG/M metagenome (GOLD analysis project Ga0111144, IMG submission 80235) | Betaproteobacteria bacterium SG8_40
ATCACCATGGCGCAATGATACTGGCGATGAGTATTCTTGCTGCCTTGCTAAATCGTGGCCGTACCGGAGAGGGTTGCCGGGTCGACGTCAATCTCCTGTCCTCGGCAATCGATCTGCAAATGGAATCGCTGACGTGTTTTCTGAACGGGTCGCGCCCGGAAACCACGCGCCATCCCAAGCGCTCGGGCGGCTGGATGTTTCCCGCGCCCTACGGCGCCTATGCGACTGCCGACGGACATATCGTGCTGTCCTTTGCCGACATGCCGACGCTGGCGGAAGCTCTGGATGAACCCGCGCTCGCGCAATTTCCGAACGACGAGACCTACCCCAGGCGCGAGGAAATCATTCCGCTGGTCGAACGGGCATTGCTCAAGCGCACCACGGCACATTGGGAGGAAACACTCACCGAATACAAACTCTGGCACGCCCCGGTAAACGATTACGCGGCACTTGAAAAAGATCCACAGATCGCCTATCTCGGATCATTCGAGAAGCTCACGGGTGCCACGGAACAGCCCCTGACCCTGGTCAAGCACCCGGCCCAGTACAACGGAAAAGTGCCGCCGGTGCGGCTGCCGCCCCAGCCCCTCGGCGCGCAGACAGAAGAGGTTCTGCGCGAGCTGGGTTACTCCGGGGCCGATATCGAACAACTGGCCAGCGATAAGGTCATCGGATTGGCGTCAGGTAGCGCTTGACGGTCTCGTTGGTCAGGCGAGGCTGCTGCAGAAAGGCGCGCCGGGTTACTTGTTGCGAAATGCGGCCGAAATCTCCACGGTCCCGGATGACGCACCCACAGCCCGGGCGCACCGGTGCGCATCTGAACAATCTGCGGCAGATGTTTATTTGCGCTAGATCAAACGGGTGTAGCTTGTGACTGGCAGAACGTTCAAACAAATGGAAGTTCAGCGTAAAGTATCCAAAACTGGTCACAATCGGCCTATCCGCAGCTTGTCCCCGAGAATGTCGAAAATGGATTCCCGTATTGTTGCGGTGGTAGTCGGTCTGGCCATGGCAGCGGTTGCTTTCACAAGCTTCGCCACGCGAACGCGTTCCGCTTGCGAGCAGTTATCGCCGAATCCGAATCCTGCGGGAAGCCAGCACAACTTCGACAGCCGGGATGGTTGCAACGAGCTCGACGATTACGAGAACTTCGGTACGCTGATCAACAGCGGCAAGTTCGACAATGCCGGCGCGCTGCGCAATTTCGGCAAGCTGCACAATCTCGGCGCGCTCAATAACTTCGGTGACATTTCGAACGTCCAGTCCAGATCCGGAAACACCAGAAACGATGGCACGTTGAACAATTTCGGCAACGTCGGCGGTTATGGTTCTACCAAGAACACCGGAATTTTGAACAACTACGGTACCTTCAACGCCGGAGACTTTGGCGAAAATAGCGGCGTCATCAACAATTACTCCGACGCGACCCTGTCGAGCGAGCAGCGTTTCACCAACGACGGAGTGGTCAACAATACCCTTGGCGGCACCGTGAGAACCGGAATCGGCTGGATCAATAATGGCACGCTCGACAATGGCGGCAGCCTGGATTTCGAGAAGGCCCGGTTTCTCAACAACAAGTGGATCATCAGAATCCACTCGTGCGCTTCGCTCGAGACGGCTCACGAAATCAACAATGCCGGTTTGATCAATTGCGAAGGAACGCTGACCAGCAACGGAGTTGTCAACAATAGCGGGCGCTTCTACGTTTCCGGTTCCGGAAGCGTGACTGGCGTGGGTGTTTTCGGCCAATCGGCAGGGGTGACACTTGTCGACGGGACCCTGTCGCAAACTGCAGTAAGAGTCAACGGCGGCACGCTGTCCGGAAGCGGCAGCATTGAATCCGAAGTTACGCTCACTGGAGGCACGATGGCACCGGGCAGCTCCGCAGTCGGCGCCATCGGCATCACGGGAAGCTATACGCAGACAGGCGGAGGCGAGTATGCGGTGGATATCGGTGGTTCGCGAGCGGGTGTCGACCACGACGTCATGCGCGTTTCCGGAACGGTCAGGCTGGATGGCCAACTCCGGGTTGTTCTCTACGATTCCGGCGGCAGGCGATTCGCCCCTGGCGAGGCCGACACTTTCGATATCCTGCGCGCGGACTCGATTGTCGGCGTGTTCAGCGGATTCCGGTTTGCGCCGTTGGACGAAACTCTCGAGTGGAAGGTTTCCTACCTGAAAGACGCCGACGGATCCATCGACATTGTTCGATTGAGCGTCAATCGAATCAACGGCCGTTAGGCGTAAGTGCTGCTCGCCTCGCGGGAGCGCAAATGCCTGGTTCAGCGATCCATCTGCTTGCTGACGTCGCGCAGGTAATCGGGTTCGACCGGTTTGATCGGAGTGAAGTCCTCACGCGTTGCCACATGTTCGGGTCTTGGATTGAGGCCGTACTTGGGATTTCCCAACGCGTTATCGACGCTGTTGAAGACGAAGAACACATTACTTCGCGGATACGGGGAAATATTGCTGTTTGATCCGTGCATGGCGTTGCAGTCGAAAAACACGATCGAGCCGGCAGGTGCGGTCATTGATCGAATTCCGTTCTGATCAGCCAGAAAACGCAAACTGTCGGGGTCAGGAACACCGTATTCCTGCTTGCGTAGTGACTTCTTGTAATGATCGTCGGGTGTTTCGCCGATGCAGCTGATGAAATATTGATGCGAACCGGGCATGATCATCAGCGGCCCATTCTGGTCGTTGTTGGAGGTCAGCAGAATCGAGCAACTGACGGCACGCATGTTGGGCATGCCGTCTTCGACGTGCCAGGTTTCGAAATCCGAGTGCCAGTAAAAGTCCTTGCCGAACAGGCCGGGTTTCAGATTCGCCCTCGACTGATGCACATAGACTTCCGATCCGACGATTTGCCGGGCAATGTTCACCAGCCTGCGGTCCCGTGACAGGCGCGAAAGCATTTTGTTGATCACATGCACCCGGAAGACGGAACGGACGATGTCGCCACCGGGTTCCCGGACGGCTTCGTCGCGCCTGGCGATTTCGGGATCGTGCGAAATACGCTCGACCTCTTGCAGCAACGCCTTCGTTTCTCGGGCGGACAGGAAGTTCTCAAGCAGCATGAATCCATCACGCTTGAAATTTTCCAGCTGTTCGCGGGTTGCGCCGGGACCTGGGTCTTTGGTCAGGTCGGTGTAAACCACCGGGTCCCGCCTCATGATGATTGCTGCGTCCTTGGTAACGCGTGATTCATAAGCGTCAGTAATTGGTGCCATTTATCTTGCCTTCAGATTGCTGATTTCGTGTGTTTCGTGTCCCGAGGATTCCTTTTGAAACCTCGCTTAAGCTGCCGACGGTTCGTCCATTAGCGGATATACGCCCTCTTCGTCGTGAACCTCCCTGCCGGTCAACGGCGGGTTGAACACACAGATCATGCGCATTTTGGTCTTCGCCCGAAGGTAATGCTTGTCGTGTTGGTCGAGCGCGTACACTACGCCGGGTGTGATCTTGTGGATCTTGCCATCGGCGATGGTTTCCACTTCTCCTTCCCCTTCGACGCAAAGCACGGCTTCGAGGTGATTCTTGTACCAGATGTATGTTTCCTTGCCCGGAAACAGGATCGTTTCGTGGAGGGAGAACCCCATGCCGTCTTTCTTCAGCAAGATGCGGCGGCTGGCCCAGTTGTCCGTAACGACGTCGTGCTCGGAGCCCTCGATATCGTTGATGTTCCTTACTATCATCGCGTCCCCCTTGCGAAGTTGACGACACGGATTTTGTCCGGTTGCACACGCTTCACGCCGAGCACCGAAACGATGCTTTGTTCGATGACGTCCAGCCCCTTGCGCAATAAATCCTCGTCAATGACGAGTGGCGCGAGAATCTTCAACACTTCGTCCCGCGAGCCCGACGTTTCGATCACAACACCATTGGCGAAAACCTCTGCCGCGATCCTTGCCGTCAGCTCGGGGTCTTCTGAAACCAGGCCCTGCATCATGCCCCGCCCGCGTGCCGAAAACTGTCCCTCGGGATAGCTTTCGACAATGTGTTGCAGCCACATCTCGATCATCTTTCCCTTGCGGGTGACCTCGCGACCGAAGTCGTCGCTGCTCCAGAACGACTGTATGGCCTGCTTGGCGGTTGCAAACGCGAGGTTATTGCCGCGGAAGGTTCCGTTGTGTGCGCCCGGCGACCACACATCAAGTTCCGGATTCATCAGCACCAATGCCATTGGCAACCCATACCCGCTCAGCGACTTGGACAGCGTAACGATGTCGGGTTTGATTCCCGATGGTTCGAAACTGAAAAATGTTCCGGTCCGCCCGCACCCGGCCTGGATGTCGTCCACGATCAACAGCATGTCGTGGCGCCGGCAAAGTTGTTCGAGGTCGCGTAGCCACCGGTGACCCGCCACGTTTACGCCACCCTCGCCCTGGACCGTCTCGACAATGACCGCTGCCGGCTTGTCCACGCCGCTGCTGGAGTCCGACAGCATCCGCTCGATGTATTCGATCGTGTTGATGTTATCGCCGAGGTAGCCATCGTATGGCATGAACGTGACATTCCCGAGCGCGACGCCGGAGGCATCGCGAAACTTCGCATTGCCGGTCGCGGCAAGCGAACCGCCGGTCACGCCGTGGAAACCATTGGTAAACGAAACAATGTTGCTGCGCCCTTTTATTTGGCGAGCCAGTTTGAGTGCGGCTTCGACGGCATTTGTCCCGGTGGGGCCGGTGAACTGCACTTTGTACTTCATTGCGCGCGGATTGAGGATCAGGCGACCGAACGTTTCCAGAAACTCCTTCTTCGCGGTCGTCGCCATGTCGAGCCCATGTACCAGCCCGTCCGATTCGACGTATTCGAGCACCGCCTCCTTCAATGCGGGGTGGTTATGACCGTAGTTCAGAGTGCCGGCGCCGCTGAAAAAGTCGATGTAGCGCGTGCCTTCCTCGTCCCAAAGCTGTGCTCCTTTGGCCCTGGTGAAGAGAACCGGGAAAGAGCGGATATAACCACGCACTTCAGACTCCATCCGGTCAAAAATCTTTAAGCTCACTGCATCTCCTTACGTTAATGGGGTCCGGGCAAACGGACCAATCTTCAAAAGTACTTCTTCCTCGTGTTCTTCCCCGCCGAAGGCACTGCGATCGAACAGCATCTGTTCCTCGAGCGGCGCACCAACGGAAGCGGCAAATCGCTGGAACATCCTGCGGGACGCTGCGTTCGACGGTGAAACGGTGGTTTCGATGGACCGTACTGCAGCTACGGATTCGCGTGCCATCAAGTGCTGGAGCATCTGTATACCGAGGCGCGCGCCGCGCATTTCGGGATGGACGGCAACCTGCCAGACAAAGAAAGTGTCTGGCCTGGCAGGCAGTCTGTAACCGGAAACAAACCCGACTATGTCTTTCCCTGCCCTGCCGACGACACAAGTGTCGGAAAAATGGTGACACAGGAGCAGATATGCATAGGTCGAATTGAGATCAAGCGGCTTGCATGCGGAAATCAGTTTGTGGACCTGGGCCGCATCCGCGGCGACTGGTGTCTCGAGAACCGCGGCTGCCTTGTTCGAGCCAGCAAATCGCCTTTCGCGAACGTTGCTTTCCCCTGGTCTGCCGGCTTGCTTCAACAACTCTTCCGTCCCGTATTTCGAGAAAAGACCGGGATGGATTCCATCAGTCATAGTCCCTTGCGGCCTTGACCAACGGTCCTGTTGCGAGAATCGGCGCAGCATCGATGTCTTGCGCTTCCATCAGGGCTACAACCCTCTCGAGCGACTTCGCGATCGCAATCTGTTCTGGGAGGGGCAATGCGCCAAGCGCTTCGGTCAAGCGGCTCTGTAACGGCGACGGTGCGCTTTCCACAACGTTGCGCCCCTGCTCGGAGATTGTGACGGTCACGACGCGCCGGTCCTTGCTCAGCCGCTCGCGTTTGACAAGGCCTTTTTCCTCAAGCCGGTCCAGAATGCCCACGACCGTGCTCGGGCTCAAAAAGATCTCGCGACTGATGGTGGTGGCCGTCATCGGCCCCTGCTCCGCGAGTGTGATCAGGCAGACCAGTTGCGGCGACGTGATTTGCGTTTTAGCCGCAAGTTCGCGCGAATACATGTCCACGCAGTGAATAATCCGTCGCATCGCGCTAAGGACGCGAAGATCCACCCGCTCGGATATCTGGCGGGGATCCAGTTGCGGCGGATCAAGAGGTACCGGTTCCGCGGTGACCGGAGTCGCGGCGGGGCTGGCCTCCGGTGCAGATGCGGTATTCACGGTCAGCGCCCGAGTAATCGACGTGAGGTCCTTACTTGGCATACTAGTCGTTTCGTTTCAGAATCATTTCAACACGAAATATTAGCATTGCAGGCGTTTTTTCACAACCCCTGGAGTTTTTCGCAGGCGGATTGGATGGTAAAATATTTAAAGTAATTTCTTCTAAAACATATATAAATATATGTCTTAAAGAGTAATATTCGCCCCTTCTTCATGTCTGAAGTCGTGCATCATCCCGATGCACGAGTCCAGCGGCATGATCGAGAATCCGACGAAGGCTTTTCCGGCATTCCTGCGCGCAACCCACCAGCGAGCATCGGGGTCTGGTTAGGTTCAGATTGATGCTCGATCGATTGGTCAGGCCGTGGTTTGGCGCAGCCTTTCGTAGCAGAACATTGCCACGGCGGCACCGACATTGAGCGATTCAATGCTGTTCTGCAGCGGGATTCTGACCGCAATGCTGGCGCTGGCTGTCATTTCGTCAGTCAGGCCAGCACCCTCCCCTCCGAAAACCGCGAGAACGGAACCCGAAAGATTGGCATCCAACAACGAGTCTTCCGCGTGCGGCGACGTTGCGACAGATGTCCCCTGAAAACTGCTGACTGTTTCGAACGGATCAATGTCGGTGAATACCGGCAGGACAAACTGCGCTCCCATCCCGCCTCTCAGGGACCTGGGAGACCAGGGGTCTGCGCAGCTCGCCGAAAGCAGCACCTGGTTCACCCCTGTGGCCGCGGCAGTTCGTAGAATCGAGCCGAGGTTGCCCGGGTCCTGGACGCCATCGAGGAGCAGCAGAAACGGATTCGCCGCCGATGGTGCGGCTACGGCTGGCCGTTCGCAAAGCGCCACTATTCCGGCCGGCGTCTGCACCGGCGATATCGCGGCAAACGGCCCAGGCGCAATTTCGAAGATTCTTGTGCCAGCTGGCGCCGAACGCACGAGGCGCATGATTTCAGGAGAATCACTCGCCGTCTCGTCTATCAGCATGGTTACACCCGACAGGCCAAACCGTTCGCCGTAGCTGCTGACCAGATGTATACCGTCGAGCAATATCTTGCCGCTGCGTTCACGTTCCCGGCCCGAACGAAGTAATTTGCGGGCGAGTTTCAGTGTCGGATTGTCAGCTGATCTGATTCGTTCCATCGGTGCCGGTCTACGAATCCCCTGACGCGTGCGTTCGGATGGTGCCCAGGGCGGGAGTCGAACCCGCACGCCTTGCGGCCCGGGATTTTAAGTCCCGTGCGTCTACCAATTTCGCCACCCGGGCGGTGGTCGATGACCGCCAACGGCAACGGCGCAACATCGAGTCCCATATCGCGCGATAGACGATCCCGGATATCAAGGAAGCGAGGTACGGGAGGTCGGGATTGTAAACGGTATTGCGTAGATGCCGAGGGCAGCGGGACGATTCGCGGTTTCCCGCTCTCGTGTGTCTCGTCCGCGAGGGCGTTTCTGCGGCCACTAGTACATCTCGCAACGTGACCCGAGGCGGCGGTAACCAGGCCTGCATTCCCAGCCGTTGCCAAAGCTGTTCAGTCTCGCGTTCGGCGGAATCTGGATGGCAACGCATCCAGACCCCAGAGGGCGATAACCGCGGTCGCATTCCCAGTCATTGCCGAGGGCATTGATGTGTGCGTTCTCACGGTTGCGGACCGCCTCGCAGCCAGAGCCGTGCCGGCGAAAGCCGGGGTTGCACCGCCAGTCGTTGGTCAGCAAATCGATGTGCGCATTGGGTGGCACATACGCGGGCGTGCAGATTTCCCCCAGGCGTCTGTAGCCGGGGTTACACACCCAGTCGTTGCCGTGAACGTTGAGCCTTGCGTTCTGCGGAATCGAAACTTCCACGCAAGTGGTGCCGGTTCTCTTGTAACCTTCGCGACAGTCCTGGCCGGTGCCTGATACATCGTAGCGTGAGCTTGCGGTCGGGTCGGCAGCGGCGGCCGGCCTGCCGTTGACCGCAGCGATCAGGACAGCCAACAGCAAGATGCCATTGCGCATGTTGATGTTAAGCGCATGAACTTCCCTGGTCATGAGGCCTTTGTTTGCTGTGTCTTGCCTTTCCTTGCGGGCGGGCCGGAAGCGATTGGCTAAGCTGGTGCCGAGAGAATGAGACACGGCCTCAGCGATGGTTACCCGGGCGAGATCAACCGGGCGCATCGTGCGCCCCGCGGGTCCCGTCGCAATATGGGGCACCATCCGCCGCTGGATACGACCAAAAAGTATTGGAGGCGGGAGTCGGAATCGAACCGGCGTCCACGGCTTTGCAGGCCGCTGCATAACCACTCTGCCATCCCGCCATGCAGCGCAAAGCGCGTTCGATGCGCCGCGACCACAAATCGCAGCCGGCCGCGTGTGGTAACCGCGCTGCCGGCGAAACTGAACAGGGAAAATGGTCCGGTACGGCTTACAGCGGCCATAACTCGAGTCCATTTTCCCTCGTGGAATCTGGAGCGGGAAACGAGTCTCGAACTCGCGACCTCAACCTTGGCAAGGTTGCGCTCTACCAACTGAGCTATTCCCGCAAGAGGAAGCGGAATTATAGGGCCGACGCCTGTTTTGTCAAGGAAACACAACTAGTTGACGGCGTATCCGCCGACGCGCTGCGCTGCCCTTTTACTGCATCGCCTCGCGGAGCATCGGCGCCGCCTTGCGCAAGTAGTAAATCATCGACCAGAGCGTCAATACGGCCGCGATGTAGATCAGCCACGTTCCCACCAGATGCGTGTTCAGGGGCCCTATCGAGTCGTTGTACAGCAGCAGCAGGATCGCGATCATCTGCGCAGTCGTCTTCAGCTTGCCAATGAACGAGACAGCGACGCTGCGGCTCTCGCCGAGTTTGGCCATCCACTCGCGCAGCGCCGAGATGGCGATTTCGCGGCCAATGATGATGGCGGCAACAAAGGCTGGCACGTTGTCCAGAGCCACCAGCAACAACAGTGCGGTCGCGACCATCAGCTTGTCCGCTACGGGATCGAGAAAAGCACCGAATGCCGAGGTCTGTTTCAGCGATCGCGCCAGATATCTGTCGAGCCAGTCGGCCACCGCTGCCAAGCCAAAGATACCGGCACCGATCACGTTGCGCCCATGATCCGCAAGCCAGTGTTCGGGCATGTAATAAACGATGAGCAACAAGGGGATCAGCAGGATACGTCCCCAGGTAAGCAGATTTGGCAGGTTCAGGGCCATGGCGCGGTCTCAATGCAATTGCTTGTAAATTCGTTCGGCAAGGTCGCGGCTGATGCCCTCGACCGTAGCGAGTTCTTCGACACTGGCGGAAACGACCTCTTTGAGACCGCCAAATCGCGTCAGCAGGCGTTGACGCCGCTTCGCGCCTATGCCCTCGATGTTCTCCAGCGTGGAACGCGTGCGTGCCTTGCCGCGTTGCTTGCGATGCCCCTGTATGGCGAAGCGATGCGCCTCATCCCTGATCTGCTGAATCAGGTGTAACCCGGGTGCATTTGAATCGAGCCGCACGGTGACATTGCGTTGCGGCAGCACCAGCTGCTCCATGCCGGGCTTGCGCTCTTCGCCCTTTGCGACCCCGACAACGATCACGCTCCCCACCCCCAGTTCCGCCAGAACCTGCGTTGCCACCGACACCTGGCCTTTGCCGCCATCGATCAGTAGCAAATCCGGCATCTTACCCTCCCCTTCGACGAGGCGGCGGTAGCGCCTCTCAAGTGCCTGCCGCATGGCCGCGTAATCATCACCGGCTTCGATCCCGGCGATATTGAAGCGTCTGTACTCGCCCGGCTGCATCGAAGCCTGATCATAGACCACGCAGGAGGCCACCGTGGCTTCTCCCATCGTATGGCTGATGTCGAAGCACTCAATCCGCTGGATCGTATCCGGCAACGCCAGGAGCGTCTGCAAACTGCTCAGGCGTGCTTCCTGGGTGGCGTGGGCACTGAGCCTCTGGGCGATCGCCAGTTCCGCGTTCTTCTCCGCCATTCGCGACCACATGCGCCGTTCACCGGAGGGATTGCTCCTGATCTGTACCTTGTGGCCGCGTTGATCTGAAAGCATCTGCTCCAGCAACACGGAATCGATGGCACGATTGACCACGATCAGCGGCGGGACCTCGCGAGCAATGTAGTGCTGCGCGAGAAAGGCCTGCAACGCCTCTTCCTCGTCCTGTTCCCGCGCATTCTGGGGAAAGAAGCTCTTGTCGCCACGGTGAATGCCACCGCGGATCATCACCAGATTGACGCACAAGACCCCGCTGGCCACCGCCAGGGAAACGACGTCGGCATCCACGACGCCGGTATTGCTGGAAACGAACTGCGTTTCGCGCACCTTTGACAATGCCCGGATCTGGTCTCTCAGCAGCGCAGCCAGTTCGTATTGTTGGCGGGCCGAGGCGTCGTTCATGCGTTGTTCCAGGCGGGTCACGGCCTCGCTCTGCCGCCCCTGCAGGAACAGGGTCGCGTTGCGTACGTCGTCTTCATAGTCGGTGCGCTCTATCAGTCCGACGCAGGGACCGGAACAACGGCGGATCTGGTAAAGCAGGCATGGGCGCGAACGGTTCGAAAACACGGTGTCTTCGCAGGTGCGCAGGCGAAACACTTTTTGCATCAGGTGGATGCTTTCGCGCACGGCGCCGGCGCTGGAAAACGGCCCGAAGTAGCGGTTCTGCTGGTCCAGCGCTCCGCGGTAGAAGCCAAGGCGGGGAAACTCATGCCCGCTCAAGACCAGATACGGATAAGATTTATCGTCTCGATACAATATGTTATATCGAGGACTTAATGTTTTAATTAAGTTGTTTTCCAGCAGTAGCGCTTCGGCTTCCGAGCGTGTCGCGGTTGTTTCCAACGCCGACACCTGCCTGAGCATCAACTGTATGCGCGGCGAAAGCGACGCGCCTTGATGAAAATAGGAAGCAACCCGCTTTTTCAGGTCCTTGGCCTTGCCAACGTAGAGCACCTCTGCGTGCGCATCCAGCATGCGATAGACGCCGGGAAGATTCGGCAAACCCCTTGCCACAGCGGCTCCGTCAAATTTCACCGGCGGCTCGGCGCTCTCGTGATCCGGTTGCCGTTCGGCCATGCCCGGTACCGTTATTGGCTCACTTCCGGAAGCGGACCGCCCGGGCGGTCGGCATCCAGAAGCTCGCGAATCGACTGGAAAACGGCGGCGAACATCTCTTCAGTAAGCCGCCTTGTCTGGGTGTTGTATCTGGAACAATGGTAGCTGTCGACGAGCAGAAGTTCCCCCGGCAGCATGTGCCGTGCGCCATGCCCGAATTTGTAGTCCGCCGGACGCTGCGCCAGGGCCCGCAACACCGCTCCGTGGGCGACGCTTCCCAGAGCCAGGATAACCGGCGAGCGGCCGAGACCAGCCAGTTCCTGCTGAAGATAGCCGTTGCAGATTTTTACTTCCTGTGTGTTCGGTTTGTTTTGCGGCGGCACACAGCGAACGGCGTTGGTTATCCGGCAATCGACCAGTTCCAGACCATCATCCGCCGAAACGGACTCGGCCGCCGTGGCGAAGCCGAATTGGTGCAAGGTGCGGTACAGCAGCAAGCCGGCATGGTCCCCCGTAAACGGCCGGCCTGTGCGATTGGCGCCGTGCAAGCCCGGTGCCAGACCCACGATGAGCAGGCGGGCCTGCTCGACGCCGAAAGACGGTACCGGTTTCGCGTAATAACCGGGGTATTTCTGCCCGGCGGCACGGACGAAGTCGGCCAGACGCGGGCATCGCCGGCATCCGGGCGAGAACGTTTGAACAGCATTCAGATTCGCCATGAGCATAGTGTAGAATGCGCGGCTTCCAAAAACGACTATCTATCGAATATCGTGGCAAAAGCTCTGGCTACCGAAATACGGGTTGGGAACCTGATCGAACTGGACAAGCGTGTCTGGCGAGTGATCAAGGCGTATCACGTTCATGTTGGCGGGCGCGGCGGCGCGTTCATGCAGGTTGAAATGAAAGATGTCGAGACTGGCACCAAGCGCAATGAACGCATCCGCACGGACGAAAAAATCGATCGCGCGTTCGTGGAAACACGCCCGATGCAATACCTCTATCAGGACGGCGACGACTACGTGTTCATGGACAAGGAAAGCTACGAGCAACTGACACTGCCCGCCGATTTTCTGGAGGGTCAGGCGGGCTACCTGCTGCCCAACGTCGACGTACAGGTGAACATGCACAACGATCGCCCGATTGGTATCGAGTTGCCCGCCTCGGTCATATTGACCATCGTCGAAACCGAGCCGGGTATCAAGGGTGCGACGGCGACCGGCTCCTACAAGCCCGCTAAAACGGAAACCGGCATGACCGTGCAGGTTCCACAATTCGTCAGCGAAGGCGAGAAGATCAAGGTCAATACCGATAGCGGCGAATACATGGAGCGCGCCTCCTGAGCGGCTAGATCCCGGCCTGTGTGCTTAGCGCGCATCGGGCACGATCGGAATGACCGCTTCGCGGTCGGCGTTGATTCCACCGGCCAGCTCGGGCTGGATGGTCACGTGTTCAATGCCGAAACGCGAGCGCGCCATGCTGCGGATGCGTTCCAGCGTAGCGGGCCAATCGTCCAGCGAGTCGACATCCACGTGCGCCGACAGCGCAATACGCCCCGAGGCGATCGCCCAGACGTGCAGGTCATGCACGGATTTCACTCCTGCAACTTTCGCCAGTGTCTGGCCAACTTCGGCTAGATTGATTTCGCGCGGCACCCCTTCCATCAACACATGCAGCGCATCGCGCAGAATTC
>Ga0111144_1036_pt1 | contig 12839 bp, 10 predicted proteins | sample DeeMarSeWOR28_12_FD_80235 | JGI IMG/M metagenome (GOLD analysis project Ga0111144, IMG submission 80235) | Betaproteobacteria bacterium SG8_40
CAGGCCGATGAACCGGGGGCACGGTCCCGCGTGTGCAAGCGACCGCCGGCTTGCCTAGAATTACTGCATGCACCGCTTCACTGCCCTGCTGATTTCAACGCTGCTGATCTCCTCTTGCGCGACGGACCCTCGGGCGCCGTCACCGCGCGGCGTCTTGACGCCACAAGAGGGATCCGCTGTCGATGAGCCCACCTCGGGCGAAGCCGTCATACTGGTCGAGCCGAACATCCGGATCGCGCGTGACGGCACCACGGTGAGCTATCGGGGCAGTCTGACCGAGGAGGGTCTTGCGGCGTTGCGCAACACGGTCAGTGACAGCCAGGTAAGCGCCCTGCTGATCGAGTCCACCGGCGGCGAAATTGTCGTCGGCATGGATTTCGGCAACTGGGTCGCCGATCGCAATCTCGATGTCGTCGTCGACCGCGCATGCCTGTCTTCCTGTGCAAACTACGTCTTCGTGGCCGGGCAGAGCAAACAGATCCTGCCCGGTGCGATCGTGGCCTGGCACGGTAGCGCGAAACAACCGGGTTTGCTGGAACAGCTGGACGAAATAGTAGCGGAACAAATCGCTGCCAGTGAGCTGACGCCTCACGCCCGGCAACGGGAACTCGAGCGGGCGCGGCGGGCCAATATCAGGTACCTGACTGGCGCAATCGACAAACAGGACCAGTTCTTCTACCGCATTGGCGTGGACGAATACGTCACGCGGGTAGGAAACGAAAAATATGGCGTACGCGGGTTCTTCTACCTCTCCGTCGCTGACATGGCCGTGTTTGGCATCGAAAATGTCAGCGCGCCCGATGATTACACCGAGATGGAACCGCAAGCACTTGCCCGGCGTGTCGGTTACCCGGTTACGCTGGTAAGGCTTGATTGATCAGGCACCTCAGGAGTCCCGTCTTACCGCGAAAAGTTGCGGCGTGCAGTGCGCATTCAGCCAGCCCGGAAATTCCTTGGCGGACATCGGCGGGGCAAACAGGTATCCCTGCATTTCGTCACAGCCGAGTTCGATCAGGATGTCGCGCTGCTCGGCTGTCTCTACTCCTTCGGCAATCACCCGCATTCCAAGTGTATGTGCAACGTTGATGATGGCGGCAACGATGGTATTGCGTCCCGGCTGCAGCGCCCGGACGAAGGACCGGTCAATCTTGACGAAATGCACGGGAAGATGATGTAACGAAGACAACGAAGAATAGCCAGTTCCGAAGTCGTCCAGCGCTGCCCTGACACCTTTCGCAGCCAGTTTCTCGAGCGGCACGCGCGCCTGTTCGTAATCCCTGAACAGCAGGCTTTCTGTAATCTCCAGCTCGAGGTCTTCATGCGGCAGACCCGACGCACTCAATGCAATTTCTACATCCTCTACCAGAGAGCTGCGAAACTGTGCCGCAGAGAGATTTACCGCGACCGGAATGCGCCCGCTTCCGTGCGAACGCCACTCCATCGCCGCATGGCACGCCTTCGCCAGAACCTGTCTGCCTAGCTGAGTGATCAAACCCGATTCTTCGAGCCGCGGTATGAATTTTTCCGGAAGCACCAATCCGCGTGACGGGCTGCGCCAGCGCAACAGCGCTTCAACACCCGCGACGCGACCGCTCGCGAGATCCACGCGCGGTTGGTAAAACAACTCGAACTCATCCCGCTCGAGTGCCCATCGCAACTCCGTGCCCAGCTCAAGTCGCTCGAGCGCGCGCGCATTCATTTCTTCCGCATAGAAAGCGACGCGGGGTCCGCCTCCCCTCTTCGCGTGATACATCGCCACATCGGCGTTACGAATCATGGTGCTGGCGTCCGCGGCATCCTGAGGAAAGATCGACACACCGATGCTGCCGCCGACGAATATCTCGTGTCCATCAAGATCAAACGGCGTATCAAGCGCCTGGATCAATTTTGCTGCGAGCGTTGCGGCCCCACTGCGCGACTGTATGTGCCGCCCCACGACGATGAACTCGTCTCCGCCCAACCGTCCCAGCGTGTCTTCCTTGCGGCATGCTGCCTTGAGCCTGTCAGCCACCAGTTTCAGCAATTCGTCTCCGCTGGCGTGACCAAGCGTATCGTTGACTTGCTTGAACTGATCGAGGTCGATGAACAACACCGCAACCATGTCTTCGGTCCGGTCCGCGACCCGCAGGGACTGATAGAGTTGTTCGCGCAGCATCGTCCGGTTTGGCAAACCCGTCAGCACGTCATAGTTGGCAATACGCTTGAGTTGCTCCTGCGCCTCAACGGTTTTGGAAAAATCAATGAAGTAGGTCAGCGTCGCCGCACCGTCAGGCATATTCACATCGGCGTGCTCGACGCGGGCATGAATGAATCGGCCGTCGCGCGCTGCCAGACGCCGCACGACGGTATTCGGAACACCTCGATCGCCGCGTTCACGGGCCCGGTGATAACGTTCAGCCTCTTCCGGGTCCTGTGCCTCGAGATCCCAGAGCAAGGAATCACGCGCTGCAGCCAGCGAATCGAAGCCCATCAGATCGAGAAACGCCTGATTGGCGTGCAGGATCCTGCCCCCGCGGCTCAGCACTATTCCGGCCGGGGAACTTTCGACCAGCGTGCGAAAAAACGCCTCTGCCTGGCGGGCGTATCGGTAGGGGCGTAGCAACGCCAGGACGAACATGCCGTAGTAGAGCGTTGCGAACTCGGCAGCCCTCAAAACCAGCACGGCGTCCTCAAGCTCACTTCCGCCAACTGCGCGACCGAGTTCGGCAAACAGACCCAGCGAAATTGCAAACCCGAAGGCAACGAGAACCCCGTCACGCCCCCGGGCACGCAAGGCCGTCGCGGCCCGACCAAGTGCTATCAGGTACAAGGCTGCGTTCAACGCTGCCATACGGCCATCGTCTACGGCCGAACCCTCGCCGGTTCGCATCAGCAGAAACAAGACCGCGGAGGCGCCCAGCAAGGCAATCGCCACAAGCAAGGCCATGCGGACATTGAAGCGCGGCGCAGAAAGGACGAAAACGGACGCGAACAACGCCATGCATAGCGCGCTGTCGCGGGTGCGTATCCAGTCCGAAGGCATGCCGGAGTGCGCCGCTGCGCTGTCGGCGAATCCAACAATCTGGCCGACGGAAAATAGCCCGGCGACGCAGAAGCCGATCGCCGGTACAAGCCATTTCGCACCGCGATCCGCAACCCAGAGCCCCGCACAGACCGAAACGATATGGACGGCGCCAATGACGATCAACAAATCGAGGATCTGGTGCGCAGTCTGCGGCAGCCTGTGGCCCGACAGCCCGGCCAGACCGGTCGCGAAAACCATCACGATTACGGCAAACGCCAGGACGATGCCGAGCGTCGCGCTGCGGCTCGAATGCGCTCCCTGCAAGACCGGAGGCGGGGCGGCAAAAAGACGATTGTGATCCTGGTTGTTCAACAGAGTCTGTGTCGCTGTGAACGGCGTTGTCGCCAGTTGCCCGCAATTATGATTGCGCCTGCCACGACGTCAACGCTCGAGGTGTCGCCGAACAGCGACAGCAGGTTCGCTTCGCTTTCCGTTGGAAAATGCCGGCGTGCTATCCGGAAACGAATGCTGCAAACGCAAAAAGAACCGGTCATCGGGAAGGAGCACCACGGTCCTGCCGCGAGCAATTTCAGCAGTGGTCTGGTGCGAAGATTTGCATAACGAAACCGCCATGCAGGAATTGCGCGTGACCAGCGCGACCGGCTGATGCAGCGCCAGTCAAGACCCGGTTGGTTCCGGTGCGGAACCAACCGGACAAGCCCTTAATGTCTACGACAAATGCTTGTTGACCAGCTTGGTCATCTCGAACATGGAAACCTGCTTCTTGCCGCCGAAGACGCCTTTGAGTTTGTCATCGGCATTGATATTGCGACGATTTTTGCTGTCCTGAAGATCATTGCGCTTGATATAGGCCCAGATCTTCTTGGTGACCTCAGTACGCGGCATCGCATTGCTTCCGATCACCGCGGCAAGCGCGGCGCTCGGTGTCATTGCCTTCATGAAGGCCGCGTTCGGCTTGCGCTTTGCTCCTGTTTTCTTTTTGGCAGGGGCTTTTTTCTTCGCTGCTGTCTTCTTCACCGCCTTTTTCTTCGCCGCCTTCTTCGCCGCCTTCTTCGCCGGCGCCTTCTTCTTGGCTGCCGATTTCTTTACTGCCTTCTTTGCCGGGGCCTTTTTCTTTGCCGCCTTCTTTGCCGGGGCCTTTTTCTTGGCGGGCGCCTTCTTCTTCGCCGTGGCTTTCTTCGCGGTTTTCTTCTTCGCAGCTGCCATATCGAATCTCCTGTAAGTTGCCTGTAAAAACCTGAATCGCGAAAACGAATCTCTTACTCACTCTGCCGTCTCCGGCATGCGGTCCAGAGAATGCACAGCGGCTCAAGCGTTGTCAACACTTTTGTAGGGGCAAAACGGCTGCCTTACAGAGGGAGAATCCGGCGCCGATGGTGATCGACCGGCATGGTGCACCAGGGGCAACTGACGATGATTCGCTGGTCATGTCCGCCTGGCGGTCAGCGTGTTTATGCGCGCAACGACGCAAGGCCGACCTGAGCAAGGAGGGGAACCGCCGAAAGCGGCTCCGGAAATCGCTGCGGGCGATGGATGGCGGATTACTTTTCGACGTAGACAACGGCGTCGAGTGCAACGCTTCCCTCCCCGCTCGCCCCTACCATCACCGGATTGATGTCCAGGCTGACGACGCCGGAAACAGGGTCCGCCAGCAGTTTCCCCAGCGCGACGGCGGCACTCGCCACCAGTGCCGAATCCAGTGCGGGCTCTCCGCGAACACCTTTGAAAAGCGCTGCGATTCGAAGCTGACCCAGCGCACGCAACACCTCTGCCTCGCCGAAAGGCCAGACGAGCACACGTGCATCCGGCATCGCTTCAACGTACTTGCCACCGTCGCCCACCAGAACAACGGGACCGAACACCGGATCGAGCCGGCCGCCAAGCATGATCTCGCGCCTGCCCCGCGCCATTCGCGCCACAATTACGCCGTCATTCACCAGTCCGTGCCGCTCAAGCGCCTCGCCAAGTGCCAGAAAGGCCGCTCGCGCGGCCTGCTCATCACGAATATTCAGGTGGACCAGGCCCAACTCGCTTTTGTGGACCACGTCTCGAGAGCACGCCTTGACGGCGACAGGGATGCCCAGTTCGGAAACCGCCAGGGCGACTTCGTCCTCCGTGAAACACAGACGGTGTTCAACCACAGGGATGCCGCAGCGCTGAACCACGGACAATGCCTGCGCCTCGTTCAGCATCACCGTCTCGCCAGGCTGGCGCACGACTGGCGGCCTTCCCGCCCATCCGGCATGCCGCATCAATTCCACGTGCGCCAGATACCGCGCCAGGGCTTCGACCGCCTCTGCGTCGGTGGCAAACACAGTCAGCCCGGCATTGCGAAACGTGCTCGCTACACTCGCCTGCGGCGCGGAAACGGCAACCGGCAATCCGGTCTTGTTGGCAAAACCAGCCGTATCGCGTGCAAACGCCTCAACATCGTATCCCTGGCCGGCTACCGGTATGCCTATGACAACCGCATCAGCTCCCGGGTCACGCGCGACGATAGGCAAGATGTCGGAGAACAGCCCGCTGTTGCTGAGCAAGGCGGCAGTAAGGTCAATCGGGTTCGTCGCGGTAGCAAAGCTCGGCAGCACGTTGCCGATTTCCCGCCGCGTTTGTTCCGAAAGCTTCGCCATCGACAGCCCCGCCTCGGTGGCGCTATCAGCAGCCATCACGCAGGAAGCGCCCGAATTGCTGATGGCCACCAGCCGGCGACCACGCGGCTTCCAGCCTTTCAGATACAGCTCGGCCGATCCAACGAGTTCCGCCATGTTGCGCGCGCGCCAGATGCCGTGTTGTTCGAGGAATGCATCCACAACGCGGTCCTCGTTGGCGAGTGCGCCGGTGTGCGATCGCGCCGCCTCCTGTCCCGCGGCCGTCCGTCCCGATTTCAATGCAAGCACCGGCAATTCACGCTCGCGGGCAATGCCTGCCAGTTCTGCCAGCGACGACGCGTCGGATATGCTCTCGACATAGAGCAGCAGCAACCTGACCGCCGGATCCTCGGCCACCACTGAAGCGAATTCGCCAACTGTCACCTCGCAGTCATTACCCGTCGCGTGGGAATGCCGAACGCCGACGCCGCGCGCGCGCAGCAATGCGTATGGCACCACGCTCATCGCGCCCGACTGGCTGACGATGGCGACCGGCCCGTCCTCCGCCGGCATTTCGATGTACATGGTGGAAAACGAAAGAATGGCGCCGGTCCCGAAGTTGGCAAGCCCTTGCGAGTTGGGCCCGACCACCCGCATGCCCGCTTCCCGTGCCACCGCGCGCATGCGCGCCTCCTTGGCCTTGCCCTCTAGCGAGTCGACTTCGCCGAAGCCCGATGTCATGACCAGCGCTACCTTGACGCCCATGCCGGCGCAGGTTTCCACCGCTTCGACCGCTGCATCGCCGGCCAGCGCAATGATGGCCACCTCGGGCGATTCAGGCAAAGACAACAAGTCAGGGTATGCCTTTCGTCCCTGAATCTGGTCGCGGTTGGGATTGATCGGGTAGACCGCGCCGCGGTAGCCGTGACGACCGAGGTAGAGGATGGGGCGTCCGCCTACCTTGTTCGGATTCTCCGATGCACCCACGATCGCTACCGATCGGGGATCCAGCGCCGCGCGCAATGTTTGCCTCGGTGTAGTCTTCACCCGCAATGTCCCTTCCTCGTGATGCGGGGCAGCGTGCCCCTGGTCCGGCGTACGCCGTCGCGCCGCCCGCAAACGGAGCGTCGCCGGTCCGTTCCATCGATACGGTGTCCGTGCGCCCGCATCAGGTCTCCGGCTTGCCGAACCGGGGAATCAGCCTGCCGCCGAATTCGATAAACCGTGCCCGGACCCGGTCGCCGATGGCAAGCAATGGATCACCATGAGCCATCATTCGAAATCCCTCGTCAGTGTCTACCATGACGATCAGATATGGCGCGTGCGGGTGCAGTTCGTCCGATGGGGCCCTGTACACCATGCTCATGGCGTACACACGGCCATTGCCCGAAGCCGTGCACATACGCGGATCACTGGCGCCGCAGTTCGGGCAAAACTCGCGGCGGAAGTACCATATGTGCTCGCAGGCACCGCAACACTGATACGCGATCGCCCTGCAACCATCGACCCAGCCAGTGTTTTGCCGATCTGTCGCCATCGTTTTTTCCTAGCCGGCTTCGAGCACCATTGACACGTGGGATGACAGTACGCCGCCATCGCCGTGCAACAGGGCCAGTCGGGGCGTACCGGCTTGCCTTTCACTTGCCCGCCCTGTCAGTTGCAAATGGGCCTCGGCCAGATGCGCCATCGCCCCGCCAACGCCGCAGTGGCCGTATGAGAGCAGTCCGCCGTGGGTGTTCAGAGGCAATTTGCCGCCGCGCGAAAAATAGCCGGAACAAGCCAGTTCTCCAGACTGCCCGCGCGGGGCCAGGCCAATTTCCTCCAGCAGGATAGCCAGCGTAATGGTGAAACTGTCGTAGATCGCCAGATAGTCGATGTCCTCCAGCTGCACATCTGCCGCTTGCAGCGCACCGGTACTGGAGATCCCCGCGCCGAATTCGCTGAGGGTCGGCGCAGCCGATACGTGCTGATGCGTGTGGGCCTGTGCGGCCCCGCGGATGCGGACCCGATGCTCGTTGAGCGGGTCGCGCGAGATCACGAACGCTGCCCCCCCGTCCGATACCGGGCAACAGTCGAGAAGTTTCAGGGGCGACGCGATCGGCCGGGACGATAGCACGGCATCCACGTCGATCCCGGTCCGGAACTGCGCTCCCGGGTGCGCCTGCGCATGGGAGCGCATCAACACGGCAAGATGGGCAAGATCGCGCTCGTCCAGTCCGTACCGATACATGTAACGGGACGCGACCAGCCCATAGTAAGCCGGTATCGTCGCACCGAGGGGAACTTCATAGTCAACGTGTCCGACCTGCGCAAGTGTCTGGATCGCACTATCGCGGCTCTGGCCGGTGAGGCGATTCTCGCCGGCAACGACGAGAACGTTGCGGGCGGCGCGCGACTCGATGACCAGATGCGCGGCCATCGCCATTGCAAAACCGGTTGCTCCTCCGAGCTGGATCGCGTGCGCATAGGACGGGCGTATGCCGAAATGCTCCGCAAACAAGGTAGACAGCATCAGGTGCGGCATCGTCATCGAGTAACCGCAGATCAACCCGTCGACATCGCTGCGCTCGAGGCCGGCGTCCGCGAGCGCCAAGCCGGCTGCATCGCTCATCAGGTCGAGCGTGGAACGGCCTGGATGTTTGCCGTAACGAGTCAGGCCGACGCCGGAAATCCAGCTCATGGCTCACGATCCGCGGCGGTATCGATCACTTTGCAGATAGCGGCCGCTCGTCAGTGAGTGTCCGCGGCGCCCGTAGCCGGGACGCGTGGGTCGGCAATCTGTCTCGCTTCACGCTGCAGCGCGGCAACCAGCACTTCCTCGCGTGCTGCGAGCCGGTCGCTCAACGCGGCAATGGACAGGGCCGCGAACGGTCGGCCGTCCAGCCCGATGATGGGAACCCCGACCGCCCCCATGCGTTCAACCACGCGGTTGAGAACAATCGTGTACCCGCGCAAGCGCGCCGCCTCGATGTCCTTGCGAATCGACTGGATGGAAAAATCAGGGTATGCGGCCAGTCTGGGCGCGACCTCCTCTAACAGCACCTGTAACTCGTCATCCGGCAACCAGGCAAAAACCGCCAGCGCCCCGGCGCCGACTCCGAGTGGCCGGCGAGAACCGACGTCCAGGTAAGCGGCGCGGATGGGAAAGGCTCCCGTTTCGCGGTCAATGCACACCGACTCGGAACCCTGGCGAACCGAGAGCAATACCGTATCTTCGGAAGACGCCGCGAGACGAACCATCGATGCCCGCGCCCGTGCCCGCAGGTCATCGCGGGTTCGGGCGGCACTTGCCAACACCAGCGACTGGTCGCCGAGACGATAGGTCTTGCTGCGTTCGTCGCGCTCGACGAAGCCTTCGCGAGTCAGCACTTCGAGAATGCGCAACGTTGTCACCTTGTTCAGCGTCGCCTTGACGGAAATTTCAGTCAAGCGCGCGCGCCCGGCATCGGCCAGCACACCAAGGATGCGGCAGGCTTTCTGCACCGAAGACAAAGGCGATTCGCGACCGGACATTCAGAATCTCCGTTCGCCCGGGCGGCCCCGCGTCGCTAGGCACAGGTGGCGATACACCCCTTGCATAGACCGGGTTGCGGAATAAACCTTCATCGCCACGACCATCTCAAACCGTGGCAACCGGAGTGGACGGCGATCCAACCGCACCGCGCAAGCGCAATGGCGGCGCGGTGAGCAGGAAACGGTAGCGCTTGTTCGCCGCCAGCCAGTTTGCCAGTTCGGTCAGATACCAGAGCTCGCCCAGATTCACGCCGAGCTTGAACAGGCAATGCTCATGCAGGGGCAAAGTTGCACAACTGCCGGTACAAGGCCCTGGCGGCAAGGCCTCGACGGCATAGTTATCGGCAATCAGCGCCGCCAGTCCCGAATCGGTGATCCAGTTGAGCAGTTTCGCGTCGCGTCCGTCGAGAGCAGCGCACGAATCATTCAGCACCTGCGCATTCGGCTGTCCTTTCATGTCCAGCAGCATTTGCGAAAACCCGGTATGCAAGCAGACCATGTCGCCTGTTTCGACCACGATCGCCTGCTTGTCGAGAATCCGCATCAATTGCTCATAGCCCACCAACTGGCGGGCACCCCCGAATTCCGCGTGCAGGTCGATCATGACACCGCGGCCCTGCACGCACTTCACCGCCATGTTCTCGACTCCGAGCGCGTGCACCGCAGTCGTGGTCTTTGCCGGCACAGTGCCGATCGCGCCGGCATCATCCGGACTGCTCGGCCCGATGATCTCCTTGCCGCCCCTGAAACCGTTGTAGAACACCGGTTCCGGCGCACCATCGTCATCGGCATCGAATAGCTGGCCGACATGCGCCAGCGAGTCCCACTGGGTCGAATACTGCAGGTGCAGGATTACTGCGTCATCGTTTATGACGTCGGTCGCGTTCGGATCATCGCGCGCGACGACGTAGTTCATGTTGGGCTTGCCATTTCGCAATGTCGGGCGCAGTACCGGCGGAAAGCGGCGCGGATTGAGTACGTTGCCTCCGGGGATATCCAACGGCAAGCTCAGACAGAAAGCGATTCCCTCGCGCACTTCTGCAACGCCTTGCCTGACTTTCTCCGGCGTCAACAGGTTCAGGCGACCGAGTTGATCGTTTTCTCCGAAGTCGCCCCAGGTCGAACCCTTCGGCCGCCTTTTCCAACGCGACGAAGCCGCCATCTGCCTTCCCCCTGCAAAATCCCAGTTGTCAGTCCATTGGTTGCCGTTTCCGGCGAACACGCTGACCGATCCTGGTTCGGCGACAAGCGCCGGCACCAATGGATTCGGGAAGTTTGTCTCAATCGCGAATAGACGGGCACGCCCAAACGCACCGGTCAACGGCTGCGTTGCCCGGCATACTCACTTCCCGTTGTTCTCAGGGGTCCGTTTACCGCAACCGTGATTCCACTGCTTGCAGGTTGCGGATGCGGCCAGGGCGGTCTACGCCGCCCTTGGCCGCAAACATGGGTTCCTCCCCCTCTTTGTCCGCCGGCGCTGCCCGCGTACAGACTTGATCATTGTTTCTCGCTGTACACTTGTCAAGAAGCCGATTTTGTCTTCCGGAATGCAAAAGAACGATTTACCGAAGGAAAACAGCGTGATGCACATAGCTTGCAAACATGTGTTTTGCAGTGCGAAACGGCGCGGCGAACGAAGCAGCGAGGACGAATGACGCTGCGCATCGGAGCCGGCTCCGCGTGGTGGGGCGACCGTATTTCGCCGGCTGCACTTAACGCAGAGAAAGGCGATCTGGACTATCTGTGCTTCGAGACGATGGCGGAAGCCACTGTCTCGGCGGCTCAGGTACGCAAACGCCGCGACCCGTCGTTTCCCGGTTACGACACATGGCTCGATGACCGCATGCGTGCCGTGTTGCCGGCTTGCCTCAAGCGCGGCACGAAAATCGTTACCAACCAGGGCTGGATCAACCCCGATGGCGCTGCGCAACGCATCGTTCACTGGCTGCGCGAATTCGGTGCGCGCGGTGTCAAGGTCGCCTCCATCAACGGCGGCCTGATCACCGACCGGGTGCTCGAATTGACCGACACCATCCTCGAAAACGGGCAACCAACCTCCACCTTGGCACCCAGCCTGGTATCGGCCGAGGTTTATCTGGGCGCCGAACCCATCGTCGAAGCGCTCAGGCAAGGCGCGCACATCGTCGTATCAGGGCGCGTCGCCGACCCGTCGATATTCATGGCGCCGATGATGTACGAATTCGGCTGGGATGCGCTCGACCATGTCCGCCTCGGGCGCGGCAACGGCCTGGGACACCTGATCGAATGCGGTGCACAGGTAACCGGGGGTTACTTCGCCGATCCCGGTTTCAAGGACGTGCCGAGGCCCTGGGACCTGGCCTTTCCCATCCTCGAGGTCGAGGCCGACGGCTCGGCAGTCCTCACCAAGGTCGAGGGCACCGGCGGCATTGTCAACCTGATGACGGTAAAGGAACAGATGTTCTATGAAGTACACGATCCGGCCAACTACCTGACGCCGGACGTGGTCGTCGACTTCACCACCGCACACCTCGAGCAGATCGGACCGGACCGCGTGCGCGTGAGCAATATCTCCGGAAAGCCGCGCACGCCAACGTTGAAGGTATCCATCGGCTGCACTGAAGGCTACATTGGCGAGGACATGTTCTTCTATGCCGGTCCCGGGGCGCTGCGAAGGGCAAAACTGGCAAGGCAGATTCTCGAGGAACGCTTCAAACTGGTAGGTCTGGACGCCGAAGAACTGCGCATCGACTTCCTCGGACTAAACGCCATACACGGGGCGATGACACCGCCGGACGCGGCTGAGCCATACGAAATCGCCGTACGGGTTGCCGCCAGAACCACGACTCGGGAAGAAGCCAACAAGGTCGGTCGCGAAGTCGACGGCATGGCGGTATCCGGGGTCGGCATGACAGGGAAACGCGTCCCGCACCAGGACCGCACCCGCGAGATCATCGGTGTCTGGTCGTCTCTGGTGGCACGCGACAGGATCGTCCCGAGCATCACCATGATCGAAAGCTGAGCGCTCGCCGGCCGAAGCAATTGATACGGAGCACGACATGAAAATCAGACTCGAACGCGCCGCCCACTGCCGCTCGGGTGACAAGGGCAATACTTCCAACGTTTCGGTCATCGCCTACTCACCCGAGCTTTATCCCTTCCTCAAGGAACAAGTGACCGCCGAGCGTTTCCGGCAGTTCTACACCGGCGTCGTGTCAGGGAAAGTCACGCGATACGAAGTCGATGGCCTGCACTCGCTGAACTTTGTCGCAGAGGGCGCGCTTGGCGGCGGCGTTTCCCGCTCGCTTTGCCTGGACAACTATGGCAAGTCGCTTTCATCGCGCATCCTGGCCTTCGAACTCGACATTCCCGATCAACTGACATCGCTGCTCAAGGGCAACGACTGATCCGCCACGTCCCGGCGCCAATGTCCTGCCCGGGCGGGCAGCCAGGAATACAATCGGGGCGCGCATGTGCGTGTATCGTAGCGCCGAACAGCCTGTAAATACGACATCCGAAACGGGTAGATTCCAGATGCCTTCCAGCAAGACAAAGAACTCCACAATAGCGACGAATCAGGCGCTGCCGTTCAGCTCCGCCAGGAAACTGGCCTCGCTGATCAGGCGCCGCAAAATCGGTTGCCTCGAACTGCTGGACCTCTACCTCGAACGCGTCGCCCGCTTCAACCCGCATCTGAACGCGGTTGTCGTTCTCGATGCAGAGCGGGCGCGCGC
>Ga0111144_1037_pt1 | contig 12767 bp, 9 predicted proteins | sample DeeMarSeWOR28_12_FD_80235 | JGI IMG/M metagenome (GOLD analysis project Ga0111144, IMG submission 80235) | Betaproteobacteria bacterium SG8_40
CAATGGCATACGGAATGCGCAACTTGTTATCGAACACTGGCGGGCTGCCTGATCGGGGCAGTCAGTCGTAGCCGGACCGGGTTTGCGTTGTGCACCCTTGACGGACGCGGTGGCCGCCGATCCCGGCGTAGCCCGGCCGCGCATTTGATTCACGAAACCCCGCGCTCATCGGGTAGAATCCGACGCTTTAGCCAGAGCGTGAATCATGGAAGCAGAACGCATTAACGATATCGAAGCGCGCATCGAAGACCTGAACCAGCGCAGTAACGAACTTCGGAGGTATCTTTGACTTCGATGACAAGCAGGACCGCCTGACCGAAGTTGACCGCCTGATCGAAGACCCGAATATCTGGGACGATCCGCAGCGCGCCCAGGAGCTGGGCAAGGAAAAGAAATCCCTGGAGGCGGTGGTCGCAACCCTGAAGAACGTCAGCACCGGTCTGCGCGATGCCGGCGAACTGTTCGCGATGGCTCGTGAAGAGGATGACGAGAGCACCCTGCTGGCGCTCGAATCCGACCTTGACCGCCTCGAACCGGCGATAGAGCAACTCGAGTTCCGCCGCATGTTCTCCAACCCGCTGGATCCGAACAATTGTTTCCTCGACATACAATCGGGCGCGGGCGGCACCGAGTCACAGGACTGGGCAGCGATGCTGGAGCGGATGTACCTTCGCTACTGCGAACGCAAGGATTTTTCGATTGAAGTGCTGGAAGAATCGCCCGGAGAGGTCGCCGGCATCAAGGGCGCGGTACTGAAAGTATCCGGAGATTATGCCTACGGCACGTTGCGCACCGAGACCGGCATTCACCGGCTGGTGCGCAAATCACCGTTCGACTCCAATGCGCGCCGCCACACCTCGTTTGCCAGTGTTTTCGTCTATCCGGAGATTGACGATTCGATCGACGTCGAGATCAATCCCGCCGACCTGCGGATCGATACCTATCGGGCCAGCGGTGCCGGCGGCCAGCACGTCAACAGGACAGATTCGGCGGTGCGCATCACCCACCTGCCGACCAACGTCGTCGTCCAGTGCCAGAACGACCGTTCGCAACACAAGAACCGGGCCGAAGCGATGGCAATGCTGAAATCGCGCCTGTACGAACTCGAACTGCGCAAGCGCCAGGCCGAACAGCAGAAACTCGAAGACTCGAAGTCGGACATCGGCTGGGGGCACCAGATCCGCTCCTACGTTCTGGACCAGTCGCGAATCAAGGATTTGCGCACCAATGTCGAGACGGGCAATACGCAGGCCGTGCTCGACGGGGATCTTGACCAGTTCGTCGAGGCAAGTCTCAAGCAGGCGGTGTAGCAATCGCCATCAGCCAGGATTCAGGATGAAAAAGAACCAGCCGGAAAACGAAAACAGCCAGGAAGCACCGTCGACCGACACCAATCAGATCATCGAAGAGCGCCGGGCGAAACTGGCCACGTTGCGCGAACAGGGCAACGCGTTTCCGAATGACTTCCGGCGCCAGCACCTTGCGGCGGATTTGCAGGCCGGTCATGGGGAGAAAACCAACGAAGAACTCGAAGCGTCCCCGGTCCGGGTCGTGGTCGCCGGGCGGATGCTGCTCAAGCGCGTCATGGGCAAGGCGAGCTTCGCGACGCTACAGGACATGTCGGGACGTATTCAGCTCTACGTCACCAATGACGCGACCGGTGAGGCAGAGCACGCCGCATTCAAACACTGGGACCTGGGCGACATCCTGGGCGCCGAAGGAACGCTGTTCAGGACTCGCACCGGCGAGCTGACAATCAAGGTGACGACGATTCGCCTGTTATGCAAGTCGCTGCGGCCCCTTCCGGAAAAATTTCACGGCCTGGCCGATCAGGAGCAGCGTTACCGCCAGCGTTACGTCGACCTCATCGTAACGCCGGAATCGCGGCAAAATTTCCAGGTGCGTTCGAACACCATCCAGGCGCTGCGCCATTTTCTCGTCAAGCGTGGCTACCTCGAGGTCGAAACGCCGATGATGCAGGCGATTCCGGGTGGAGCAACCGCCCGTCCCTTTGTCACGCACCACAACGCGCTGGACATGCAATTGTTCCTGCGCATCGCGCCGGAACTGTACCTGAAACGGCTGGTGGTAGGCGGATTCGAGAAGGTTTTCGAAATAAACCGTAACTTCCGCAACGAAGGTATTTCGACCAAGCACAATCCCGAGTTCACCATGCTCGAGTTCTATGAGGCCTACCAGGACTACCACTACTTGATGGCACTCACGGAGACCATGTTGCGCGAGGTCGCCGAGGCGGTGCTCGGCTCTGCGGTACTGACCTACCAGGGAGAGTCGATCGACTTTGGCAAACCGTTCGAAAGGCTGACCATGGCCGAGGCGATCGCCAAATACAACGATCGCTACCCGCTGCACGAACTGGAAAAGCCGGAGTACCTGAAAGTCGCGCTAGCGCCTTTCGACATAGAGGTGTTTCCCAATGACGGTCTGGGCATGCTCCAGCTCAAACTGTTCGAGCAGACCACCGAGGACAAGCTGATCCAGCCGACGTTCATCGTTGCGCACCCGACCGACGTATCGCCGCTGGCGCGCAGCAGCGATGATAATCCGGCGCTCACTGAACGCTTCGAGTTGTTCATCGCCGGCCGCGAAATCGCCAACGGATTTTCCGAGCTCAACGACCCCGAAGATCAGGCCCGGCGATTTCGCAAGCAAGCCGAAGCCAAGGCCGCCGGGGACGCAGAGGCGATGTACTACGATGCCGACTACGTTCGCGCGCTCGAATACGGGCTGCCGCCGACCGCTGGCGAAGGTATCGGCGTCGACCGGCTCGTCATGCTTTTCACCGACAGCGCGTCGATACGCGACGTCATCCTGTTTCCACAGCTACGTTCCGAATCATGACTGCAGCGCCGCCAGTTCTCTGGAAACCTTCCAAGAAACGGATCAGCGAATCCAACATCAGGCGATTCATCGATCTCGTCAATAGCGGTTACGGCGCGACCGGCGCCGGCGGTGCGATTACGGACTCGGTGCAGCTCTATGATTGGTCGGTTCGCGAACCGGAAAAGTTCTGGAACGCGGTGTGGGACTTCTCCGGGGTGGTAGCACGAACACGAGGCGCCCGAACGCTGGTCAATGCCGACAGGATGCCCGGCGCGCAGTGGTTTCCCGATGCGCGGCTGAACTATGCGCAGAATCTGCTGCGGCGAAGGGACGACGGGACCGCCATCGTGTTTTGGGGCGAAGACCGGGTGCGCTGGCGGCTCACCTACGCCGAGTTGTACGATGCCGTGTTCAGGACGGTCCAGGCGCTCAAGGCCGCTGGTATCCGGCGCGGCGACCGCGTTGCGGCGTTTATGCCGAACCTGCCCGATACCATCATCTTCATGCTGGCCACGGCAAGCATCGGGGCTATCTGGTCATCGTGCTCGCCGGATTTCGGGACGCAAGGCGTGCTCGATCGCTTCGGCCAGATCGAACCGTCGATCCTGTTCGCCGTGGAAGGTTACTACTACAATGGCAAGGCGCACGACACGCTGGAGCGTCTTGCGCAGATCGCCGAAGGTTTGCCTTCCGTGAAAACCGTCGTCGTGGTTTCCTATACCCGCGACAAGCCGGACATTTCAAGTATCCGGTCGGCGCAACACCTCGAGCGATTCGTCGCACCTTTCCCCGCGGGGTCCGGCACGCACGCGGACATCGCGTTTGAACAACTGCCGTTCAACCATCCCCTGTTCATTCTCTACTCGTCCGGCACAACCGGGGTTCCCAAGTGCATCGTCCACGGCGCCGGCGGCACCTTGCTGCAACATCTCAAGGAGCATCAACTTCACACCGATCTCAAGTCCGGCGACCGGCTGTTCTACTTCACGACCTGCGGATGGATGATGTGGAACTGGCTGGTTTCAGGGCTGGCTTCGGGCGCCAGATTGTTGCTCTACGATGGCTCCCCCGCTTATCCGACGCAGTCCGTGCTGTTCGATTTTGCCGACGCGGAGGACATGAGCGTGTTCGGGACTTCAGCCAAGTACATCGATGCGCTCAACAAGGCGGCGGTCAAGCCCATGCGCACGCACAAGCTGCGGTCGCTGAAAACGATGACCTCGACCGGTTCGCCGCTGGTGCCCGAGGGTTTCGACTACGTATACACGCATGTCAAAAAGGACTTGCTGCTGTCTTCCATCTCGGGCGGAACCGACATCGTCTCGTGTTTTGTGCTCGGCGACCCCACTCTGCCCGTCTACCGGGGCGAGATTCAGCGTCGCGGCTTCGGCATGAACGTCCAGGTGTTCAATGACGACGGCGAGCCGGTCATCGGTGAAAAAGGCGAACTCGTTTGTACGGCGCCTTTCCCGTCGATGCCGGTCCATTTCTGGAACGACGATGACGGCGCCAGATATCATGCCGCGTACTTTTCGCGCTTCCCGGGTGTGTGGTGCCACGGCGATTTCATGGAATTGACCGAACGCGGCACGGCCATCATATACGGGCGGTCAGACGCCACGCTCAATCCGGGCGGTGTGCGCATCGGCACGGCCGAAATCTACCGCCAGGTCGAACAGCTCGAGGAAGTCATCGAGGGCCTGGTCATCGGACAGGAATGGGACAACGACGTTCGCGTCGTCCTGTTCGTGCGCTTGCGCGAAGGCCGGCAACTCGACGAAGCGCTGGTCGACAGAATCCGCTCGGCGATTCGCCGTAACACCACGCCGCGGCACGTTCCGGCAAAGGTATTGCAGGTTGAGGACATCCCGCGCACCAAGAGCGGCAAGATCGTCGAACTCGCCGTACGTAACGTCGTGCACGGCGTAGCGGTAAAGAATATCGAGGCACTCGCCAACCCCGAAGCGCTCGAGCATTTCCGCAACCGGGCCGAGTTGAGCGTCTGAGCCACTAGCAGAGGCGGGGCAACAGGCACGGTATCCAGGATGCCGCCTGCCGGGCGGCTCTGGTGACCGCGTCCGGCATTTCTTCGAAGCGGCTGCAACTATCGCTCAGGGGTAGAATCAGACGGCAATGGGAAACGTCACGCTGTCAACCCCCGGTCACCGTGAACTGCCTGTAGAGGGCATGACCTGCGCTGCCTGCGCGCTACGCGTAGAGAAAAATCTGAACGACTTGCCGGGCGTACGGGCGACGGTGAATTTTGCCAATGAGTCGGCGTCGGTGGACTTTGACCCGGACCGCGTATCGCCCACCCAGCTGGTCGGCGCCGTTGAGCGAGCCGGCTATCGCGTGCCGCGCAGTGAAACCGAACTGGCCCTGAGCGGAATGACCTGTGCTGCCTGTGCCAGCCGCATAGAAACCGTACTCAACAAACAACCAGGCGCCAGCGCAAGCGTCAATTTTGCCACCGAGCAAGCTACCGTCAGTTACGACCCCGGCCAGACCAGTGTCGAGAATCTGATTGCGGCGGTTCGCAAGGCGGGCTACGAAGCCGTCGAGCTAACCGCCGCTTCGCGGCAGGCCGAGCCAGAGCGCCACGAACAGCAGTACCGTAACGATTTGCGCACCTTCTGGATCGCCGCCGTCCTCACGGTGCCGCTGGTTGCGCAAATGGTTCCGATGTTGCGGGGGGTTCACGAGGAACTGCTGCCGCGCTGGTTGCAACTGCTGCTGGCAACGCCGGTGCAGGTCTGGGCCGGATGGCGTTTTTACGTTGCCGCCTGGCACGCGCTGAGGGGCGGCGCGGCCAACATGGACGTGCTGATTGCGCTTGGCACCAGCATGGCCTTCGCGTTCAGTACGGTCGTGACGCTGGGGGGGCTTGACGCGCAGCATGTCTATTTCGAAGCTTCCGCGGCCATCATCACGCTTGTCCTGCTCGGAAAACTGCTGGAAGCGCGCGCCAAGCGCCGCACGTCCCTGGCTATCGAGCAACTGATTCGTTTGCAGCCCGCCGAGGCCGACATCGAGCGCGACGGGCGCATAGTGCGCGTTGCCATTTCCCGAATTCACCCGGGTGACGTGGTCGTTATCGCCGCAGGCGGGCGCTTGCCGGCGGATGGCACCGTGGTGGACGGTTCCACGACGGTGGACGAAAGCATGCTGACCGGCGAGAGCATGCCTGTTCAAAAACGATACGGTGATCGCGTATACGCGGGAACGCAGAATCTCGAAGGCTCGATCAAGGTCCGGGCGGCAGCGGCAGGTGCGGAAACGCAACTTGCCGAAATCGTGCGCCTGACCCGCAAGGCTCAGGGAAGCAAAGCGCCGATACAACGCACAGCCGACCGCGTTGCTGCCGTGTTCGTACCCGCGGTGTTGGTCATCAGCGTGCTGACGTTCGTCGGGTGGTGGCTCATGTCCGGGGAAGTCGCGGAGGCCTTGATAAACGCCGTTGCAGTGCTTGTCATCGCATGCCCTTGTGCGCTCGGACTGGCAACACCGACTGCCATCATGGTTGGCTCGGGCCGCGGCGCCCAGTCAGGGATACTGGTACGCGATGCCGCGGCGCTCGAGCGGGCGGAAAAAGTCCGTATTTTGGTGGTGGACAAAACCGGCACTCTCACCGAAGGCAAGCCGGCCGTCGTGGAAATCGCCGCGTTGCGGGACGAGGCCGATTTGTTGCGGGTCGCGATCACGCTCGCACAGGGATCGCGCCATCCGCTGGCGCAGGCGATACTTGCCTATGGCCAGGCCCGCGACCTGGCCCCGGGAAAGCTCACGGAGTTTGTCTCGCGGTCCGGAATGGGCGTCAGTGGAGTGGTCGACGGGGCGACGGGCTTGCTCGGTTCGCCGCGCTATCTCGGCGACCAGGGCATCAAGATAGAGGCGCAGGATGTCGCAACGCTCGCGCAAGGCGGTCGCAGCGTGGTGGCGATAGCCCGCAATGGGCAGTGTCTGGGACTGCTCGCCCTGGCCGACAAGGTGCGCCCGAGCGCGGCGGCTACCGTCGAACGGCTGCGCGCGATGGGTATCGAGACAGTAATGCTGACCGGTGATAATCAGGCGACAGCCGAGGCCGTCGCGCGCGAACTCGGGATTTCACGGCTGCGCGCGCAGGTCCTGCCCCAGGACAAGGCCGAGGAAGTCACCCGACTGCGCCGCGAAGGCGATGGCGGGCTGGTCGCAATGGCTGGAGACGGTATCAATGACGCCCCTGCCCTGGCCGCGGCCGACGTCAGCTTCGCTTTGGCATCGGGTTCCGATATTGCCATTGAGGCCGCCGATATCACGCTCATGCGCAGCGAACTGCTCGGCGTCGCCGACGCGATCGACCTGTCACGCGCGACTTTGCGCAAGATCCGGCAAAACCTCTTCTTCGCCTTCTTTTACAACTCGCTCGGAATACCGTTGGCGGTGGCCGGCATGCTTAACCCTGTTGTTGCCGGCGCGGCAATGGCGATGAGTTCGGTGTCGGTAGTTACCAACTCGATTCTGCTCCGGAAATGGAAACCGGCTCGCTGAATAAACTGCACGACAGCATCATTGGAGAACGAATCATGGAAACGACAGTACTGAAGGTGGGCGGCATGACCTGCGACGGGTGCGTGCGAAGTGTAGGCAAGGTGTTGCAGGCGCTACCCGGTGTGCTCAAAGCCGATGTTTCTCTTGCTCAAGGCCAGGCAACCGTGTCGTTCGATCCCGGGCAAGTCAATGTCGGAGACCTCCGTGAGGCGATTGAAGACGCCGGTTTCGAATCGCAGTGATCGGCCTTTGCCTGTATGGCACTCAAAAAAAAGCCGGCCTGCAAGGCCGGCTCGGACGGTCCACTGATGGTAGCAGCGCCGGCTAAGCGCGCTACCAGAATTTCCACCACTTCGGGTCCTCCACTTTCAGCGATATCGTGCTGTCCGGGAAATTCAGCCGCAAGGTGCGCTCGGTATCGGAACGCAGTTGCTCCAGCCCCATCTTGTCGTAACTGGCGACCATGATCGCCAATGCCCGCTCGACCGCGGGGGTTTGCGGATACGCAGTCACTATTTCCTGCGCCCGGTTCACCGACGCGACGTAGGCGCCGCGGCGAAAATAGTACTCGGCGACGTTTGTCTCGTGGTATGCAAGCGTGTTGACCAGGTAGGTCATGCGGGCACGTGCGTCGTTCGCGTACTTGCTGTCCGGAAAACGCGTCACCAGTGACTTGAACGCGTCGAACGCTTCCCTGGCGGAAACCGGATCACGCTCGGTCAGGTCTCTCTTGAAAAAGTAACCCGCAATTCCGAGATCGTCGTTGAAATTGATGCGCCCTTTCAGGTAGTAGACGTAATCGGCGTTGACGTGATTCGGATGTTCGCGCAGAAAACGGTCGCAGGCGGCCAGTGCCGAAGCCGCGTCGTCATTCTTCCAGTAGGCATAGGCAATTTCGATTTTGCCCTGCTGGGCGAGCGGACCGTAGGGGTAGCGCGCATCGAGTTTCTGATAAAAGTCGATGGCTTTTTCGTAGCGTTTGTCCGCCAACTCGTCGTGTGCCGCATAATATATGCGCTCGGCCGACCAGTCCCGGGTGATATCGACCTTGCCGGTCTCACAGCCGCCGGCCAACGCCAGCAGCAATAACAGGCTCAGAAAAGACAATCGCGGCAGGTGCAAGCGCATTGCGGACAAACTTCCGGAAATCTTGTTCAAATACACAGTATAGGGCTCAGCCACATGGTCGATGCGTATACCCGGGGCCGGGCAAACAACGCCCCGACGCATTGCAAGCCGGTCGCCCGATGAATCCTGGATCAGAATATACTGTTACAACATTCAGCAGCAACAAGGAAGATTCTGCCATCAAGCGGGCCGATTATAAGACAGAACCCCCGGCGGCCGGCCAACGCAGCGCAACGATTCCTGACGAGCTGGCCGGTAAGCGTGTTGACCAGGCGCTGGCCATTTTGTTTCCCGATTACTCACGCAGCCGATTGCAGCAGTGGATTCGCGACGGCCATGTAACGATTGACGGTTCGCCGTGCACCGGCAAGAGCAGAGTCCACGGCGGTGAAACCGTATTGGTGTATGTACAGGCACAGGCCGATGAACTCGCGTTCCGTCCCGAGAATATCGCGCTCGATCTCATCTACGAAGACCAGTCGATTCTCGTTGTCGACAAGCCAGCGGGCCTGGTCGTGCATCCGGGCAGCGGCAACTGGAGCGGAACCATGCTCAACGCGTTGCTGCAGCACGCGCCTGCGAACGCGATGCTGCCCCGTGCCGGCATTGTTCATCGCCTGGACAAGGACACCAGCGGACTGCTGGTTGTCGCCAAGACACTGACCGCACACACCGACCTGGTCAGGCAGATGCAGGCGCGAACCGTCACCCGCGAATACGCTGCCATCGTGCACGGCGTCATCGGTGCCGACGGCACGGTGGACGCGCCTCTCGGCCGGCATCCGCGGGACCGAAAACGCATGGCAATAGTCGCGACCGGCAAGGCGGCGACTACGCACTATACGGTTGTCGAAAGCGGTGCCGGGTGGACGTTGCTGAAGTGTCGTCTGGAAACCGGACGGACCCATCAGATCCGGGTACATCTGTCGTCGATTGGCCATGCGCTGATTGGCGACCCCGTCTACAAATCGGGCCCGGTGTCTGGCGGCCTGGCGCAAGCGGCACGGGCATTCGGGCGTCAGGCATTGCATGCGCAACACCTTCAAATCAGGCACCCCGAATCCGGCGAAACGATGCAATGGGACTCGCCATTGCCGGATGACCTTGCCGAACTGCTCGACCGCCTGCGCAATGGATAGCGCACGAGAGGACTGGATCGTTCCGGACTGGCCGGCTGCTGGCCGGGTCAAGGCGCTGATCACGACGCGCCGCGGCGGTGTCAGCAGCGGCGCATATGCATCGCTGAACCTGGGTGATGCCGTTGGCGATGATGCGGCAAACGTTGCCGAGAACCGCCGCCGGCTTGAAACCTGTCTGCCCTCTGCACCGAAGTGGTTGCGCCAGGTTCATGGCAAGAGAGTGGTAGGCGCCTCGGAAATCGTTCCACCGACTGAAGCGGATGCATCCTTTACATCCGACGCAAACGTCGTTTGCGCGATCATGGCCGCGGACTGCCTGCCGGTATTGCTGTGTGATCGCGCCGGCAGCGTCGTCGCCGCTGCACATGCGGGGTGGCGTGGACTGTCCGATGGCGTGATCGAGAACACAGTCAGAGCCATGGGTCTTCCCGGCGCTGAACTGATGGCTTATCTCGGCCCGGCGATTGGTCCAACGGCATTCGAGGTCGGTGAAGACGTTCACACTGCGTTCGTCACCCATGATCCCCGGGCGCAGAGTGCCTTCCGCAAGCATGGAGAGGAAAAATGGCTCGCTGACCTGTACTGCCTGGCCCGCCAGCGCCTGCAGCATGCAGGTGTCACCACCGTTTACGGCGGCAACCACTGCACCTACACGGATCCGGCGCGTTTTTTTTCCTATCGCCGCGACGGCGCCAGTGGCCGAATGGCAGCGCTGATCTGGTTGGCCCGTAGCTGAACTTCCCGCGGTGCCTGTCCGCAGCGGCTATACTCCGGCCTTCGCTCGAGACCACATTGAATGACCGTCCTCAACTGGATCCTGCTCAGCACGCTGATTGGCGCTCTCCTGAGCGTGGGCGCCGCAGCGGCACTGGCATACCGTGCCTCGCCGATGAACGTATCGCGCCTCATTGGCTACGCGGTGGGCGCACTGCTGGGCGCGGCATTCCTGGAGGTCCTGCCACACGCGATTGAAACCGCGTCGAGCATTCACCAGGTCTCTGCCGTCGTGCTGGGCGGCATCCTTCTGTTTTTCGTGCTCGAGAAGTTCGTCCTGTGGCGCCACTGTCACGTCGAGTCGTGTGACGCCCATGACCTGCACCATGACCCCTCGGATCATGGGCGCACCGGACTGATGATCCTGGTTGGCGACACGTTCCACAATTTTGTCGACGGCATCCTCATCGCTGCCGCATTCATGAGCGACATCCGGTTGGGGATCGTGACTACCATCGCCATCATCGCCCACGAGATACCGCAGGAAGTTGGTGATTTCGTCATCCTCCTGCATTCCGGATTCTCGAGAATGCGTGCCCTCGTCTTCAACCTGTTATCGAGCGTAGCAACCCTGGTCGGCGGACTGCTCGCCTATTTCGCGCTGCAAACGCTTCAGGGCCTGGTGCCGCCGCTACTCGGCCTGGCCGCGGCCAGCATGATATATATTGCCGTAGCCGACCTCATCCCCGGACTGCACAAGCGGCCTGAACTCGGAGCGACCGTCGAACAGGTGTTTCTCATCGGTCTTGGTATCGGTTCCATTGCGCTCGTGCGTCTCCTGGTCGGCAGTTTTTTTGCGCATTGACGTTGGTTGCAGGCTGTACTGGGTATCGGGGTTGATCCGGCATACCTGTGCCGCTCGGCCGGCACCGACGGTCTGATGAACTGCAAGGCGACGGGCACTGGCGTGCCGCTTTGCAACAGCTAACGAGGGCAATGGTCCCGCTTGCCGCTTTTGCGGCAGAGCGCGCAAGGTCCGGAGTTGACCGCATTGTTGCCTCGCCCCAGATTTGGAGCACGGACCGGAAATAACGGGAGAACCTGCCACCGAGAATGCCGACGCAGCCACCAGACATCGACGCCATACTTCAGCAACTCGTCGCTGCATCACAATCCCACGCAACGGGATTCATGCAATCGATGCCACTGCGCGATGCCGACATTGCGGAGATCAACCGCGCGCTGCTTGCCTCTCCCGAGCAATGCCGGAAGCTGGCCGACTTGCAGCAGACTTATCTCAAGCAGTGGATCTCAATACTTCGGAACGACGGCGAGCATCCAGTCCCGGACAGCGGCGACCGCCGCTTTTCTTCACCCGAGTGGACCGATATTGCGTGGTTCAATGTAATGCGCAGTCTGTATCTGCTCAACTCACGGTACATAGACGCAATAGCCGCCGTGCCGGGTGTTGCTCCGGAAACAAGACGGCGACTTCAGTTTTTCAGCCGCCAGTTCATCGACGCGATGTCGCCGACCAACAATCCGGTGACCAATCCGCAGTCGATCGTGCGGGCGATCCGCAGCGGTGGCGAAAGCCTTGCGCGCGGTGCGAAGGCATTTGCTGACGACCTCGCGCGCGGTCACATTTCCATGACCGACGAATCCGCGTTCAAACCGGGACGAAATATCGCCGTTACGCCAGGCGAGGTCATATTCGAAAACGAACTGATACAACTGCTTCAATACCGGGCCCAGACAGAGCAAGTCAGCGAACGCCCTCTTCTCATCGTCCCGCCGTTCATCAACAAGTACTACATACTGGACTTGCGCCCCGAGAACTCCTTCGTGCGTTACTGCGTTGAACAGGGCGTAACCACTTTCATGATTTCCTGGCGCAATGTTTCCGAATCACTCGGGCATCTCGGCTGGGACGACTACATGGCAATGGGCGTGTTCGAGGCGATCGATGCGGCACGGAACATCTCGGGTACAGACTCGCTGAACGCGCTCGGTTACTGCGTGGGCGGCACCTTGCTCGCCAGTGCACTGGCCGTCAAGGAAGCCCGCAGCGAACGTCCGGTCCACTCGTTGAGCCTGCTCGCGTCCATGCTCGATTTCTCGGACGTGGGTGAGATCCGCAGTTACGTCGACGAAGCATACGTCCGGCAGTGCGAGCATGACTTCTCGGCAGGCGGCGTTGTCGCCGGGTCGCAACTGACCAACGCCTTTGCCAGCCTTCGAGCCAATGAACTGGTATGGCATTTCGTCGTCAACAATTACCTGCTCGGAAAGCCTCCCCCGGCGTTCGACCTGCTTTACTGGAATACCGATAGCACCAACCTGCCTGGCCCGCTGTACGCCTACTACTTGCGCAACATGTACCTGGAAAACCGATTGCGGATTCCCGGCTCGCTT
>Ga0111144_1044_pt1 | contig 12125 bp, 8 predicted proteins | sample DeeMarSeWOR28_12_FD_80235 | JGI IMG/M metagenome (GOLD analysis project Ga0111144, IMG submission 80235) | Betaproteobacteria bacterium SG8_40
CTGCTCGTCAGGCACCGATATCATTGCCAGGGCCCGGGGCGTTTGCCCTGCCGGGCCCGACACGCAGCCCGCACCCGAAATGGCCACAGAAGTTGGCGGTGAATTGAAGAACCGGGTGCCCGACGCACTTCGGGCATTAATATTGCACGTGTCGACGCCAGCGCATACGGCCGTTGTGTAGCCGAACACGCCTCCCGAACCTGGCGGCGGGCACCCTGGCGACTCTCCGACCCGCCATACCCGGAACCTGACCCACGCAAGTCAATGCTCATCAAAGTCAACACGAGTGATCTGAAGATCGGCATGTTCATCAGTGAGCTCGATCGCCCCTGGCTGGATACACCGTTCCTGATTCAGGGCTTTCTGATCGAAGACATTGCTGATATTGCGCGCCTGCGTCTGTATTGCCAATACGTCTACGCCGACACGAGGCGCTCGGCAGCGGGCGTACTGCCACGTACCCCGCCCCGCAAGACCGATGGTGCCAACAAGATCGACGACCCGCTAAGCAACACCGGCCGCTTCATGCGGATGGTTCACAGCGATGAGAACGCGATGGCAAGCGCGCCGAAACAGGGCTCGCACCGGATTGATCAAAGTGGCACCGGGCAGGACAACGAACGTTCGTTCAGCAGCCTGGGCAGGCAGTTATTCGGCCGCCTGTTCGGCCGCCACAGCCGCACTGTCCTGTTACCTGCGCCGACGCGGCATGAATTCATTCCTGCGACAGCGCACCTTGTGGCGCACCCGGAAACCAGCACCGTCGAGGAAGAGTTCTCGAATGCGCTCGAGGCGTTCGACGGTGCGAAATACGCCATGGGCAGAATGGCTGCCGACCTCCTTGCCGGCAAGGTCATCGAATTGGACGCCGTGCAGAAATCCATCGATGGAATTGTCGACAGCATGTTGCGCAATCCCGATGCATTGATGTGGGTCGCCATGACGAAACAGCAGGACGCGGCCCTGTATGGCCACGGGATACGGGTAGCCGTATACCTTGTCGCGCTCGGCCGGCACCTCGCCCTCGACAGGGATCACCTCGCGCGACTGGGAATGGTGGGCGCCTTGCTGGACATCGGCAAAACGACGCTCCCACTTTCCGTACTGACCAAACCCGGCCAGCTCACGGATGAAGAATTCGAACTCGTAAAGAATCACGTCAACAAAAGTCTGGAATTTATTGAAAGCGCCGCGAAGCTGCACCCGGACATCATGAAGGGAATCGCCCAGCACCATGAGCGTGAAGACGGAAGCGGTTACCCGAAAGGCCTCAAAGGCGATGAAATCGGATTGTTCGGGCGCATGGCGGCAATCGTTGACTCCTTCGTGGCCCTCACGAACGAGCGAACATATGCCAGGCCATTGCCACCATACGACGCCCTGCGAAAACTCACGGAATGGAGCCGGACCCTGTTTCACGGGCCTCTGACCGAACAGCTGATTCAGGCAATCGGCGTGTTCCCTGTCGGTTCAATTGTGGAACTGTCGACCAATGAGGTTGCCGTGGTAATTCGACAGAACCGGGCTCAGCGCCTGAAACCGCATGTGCTCGTTGTGCGCGGCCCCTATAAGAAGTCTCTGCCCGAGCCGGTGTATATCGACCTTCTCGAAGAAAAGCCCGCCGCCGGCGCCATGACGCCGCTGCATATCGCCAGGGGCCTGCCGGCCGGCACCTACGGCATCGATGGGCGTGATCTGAAGATGGCCTGACCGGCAGGTTCTCTACCTGCCGGCGGAAACAACAAACCTTCGAAACATCCCCCTGCGTCGCCTGGCCTGACGCCAGTATTCAAGAGGTCAAGGCCAGCGACCACAAGGCCTCAATAGCCAACGACCTCCGGCAGTGGATTACCAATGGATGCCGAAGGCGGCTTGGCGCCGACAAAGGCCGATAACGTACTGGCAATATCGTATGGCGTGACGGGGCGGCTGACGGTTTGCGCCTTGAGCCCGGCGCCTGCAAACAGCACCGGCACGTAGGTATCGTAATTCCACGGCGAGCCATGGGTCGATGCCACGACCAGGCCGTCAAAGTCGTTGATGAACACATAGGGCTCGAACACCACAAAGATGTCGCCGGAGCGCTTGCGGTGAAAATTACGCAGCACGGAACGCGTCAATAGCGTATCCGCCACCGCAGCCGTGCGCAGCGCGGTGCTGGACACCGCGTATGCCACGCCATCGAACTTCTCCAACTCCGCGGCGACCGCTTTTTCCACGTCGGCCTGATTCAGATTCTTCTCGCGAATGACTTTCTGGTTGAGGTAAACGTAAGGCTGAAAGTACGCCTCTATCAGTTCCTCGCCGATGCCGAACTGTTTCTTCAGTGCGGCAATAGCGGGCGCCTTGTCGAGCGCCTTGGTGTCGAAGTAACGTGCGTTACCGATACCCAGTTCGTGCAAATGCCCGGGCACTTCAGGCTGGCCGTGATCGGCCGACAACACCACCAACGTATTCTGGAGCCCGACTATGCGGTCGACGAAATTCAGCAGTTTCGCCAACGTACGATCCAGATGCGCGATGTTGTCTTCTGATTCGAGGCTGGACGCGCCGAACAAATGCCCGACATAGTCCGTTGAGGAGAAACTCACGGCAAGGTAATCGGGCACGGCATCCTGACCCAGTCGTTCTGCTTCCAGCAATGTCTTGGCAAAATCGAGCGTCAGTTCGTCACCGGCCGGACCCAGCGTCAGGCGGGTGGTGAGGTATTTGTCACCGGCACTGCCATAAGCGTGGGGAAAAGTTCGTCCATACCCCGGGAAATCAGTTTCATATTCCCGATCATCAGCGTTTCCGAACAGGTAGGTCGATTGCGGGTGCAACAGCTGCCAGGATCTTCCCGCATACGCCAGGGCCGGCTTGCGGGCATTCCATGCATTCACCCAGTCCGGATACTTCTTGTAGTAATAGGTGCTGGTAACGAATTCGCCGCTGGCTTTGGAAAACCAGAAAGCCTTGCCCGCGTGTCCCGCCAACGACACCGCGCCCCGGTCCTTGACCGACACTGCGAATATCTTCGAGTTGCCGTTGAAATGAACCGCCAGCTCGTCACTGAAGGTGGAGGAAAGAATCACCGCCGGCGAACGCCCTTCCACTTTTGCTGCTTTCTGGGTCGGATCAATTTCCGCGCTTTGGTCTACATCTGCACCAGCCGTAAGCAAGCGGTAGCGCGCATCCTCGATGTTGTAGACGAGACGGCCTTGCTCGCGGTCGTACCAGACGTTGCCCACCATGCCGTGCGCGGCGGGAACCGTACCGGTTGCCAGCGAGACGTGACCAACGATCGTTTCCGTATTGGCGTGCTGGTAATGAGCGTTGGTGTATTCGATGCCTTCGTTCCACAGCCTTCGGAATCCGCCATCACCCAATACATGCGCGTAGCGATGCGGCAGATCCGCTCGCAGCGCATCAACCGTGATTTGCAGTATCAATCGTGGCGGCTGCTTGGCTTGCGCTTCAGAAACCGACGCCAACAGGGCGCAGGTTACTGTCAACATCAGGATCGCAAAATCGGAAGTCTTCATTGGATTCATTCCCGGCTTGAAAATAGCTTGAAGTCCGAAAAACCGTAAAGCAAATAAAAAGGGCGCACCGGAAACAGTGCGCCCTGCGAACCTGCTCTGCCTTAATGCGATGCCGGTTCGCTCATCATCTCCATGACTTTATCGAGCGAGAAGCTTGCAGCTTTCATGCGCGGCGGATATTCGCGGAACGTCTGAAGGAAATTCCCGACATACGCTTGCGCAGGGACCAGCAGGAACGCTCGGTCAAGCATCCAGTCGTAATAGGTGTTCGACGTAATGCTCGCCCTTTCGTACGGATCTCTCCGCAGGTTCTCGATCAGCGGCACGCGCAACGGAACAAACGGTTCCATCCAGACACGGAATGTTCCTTCGGCTTTCTGCTCCATGAAGATCATCTTCCAGTCCTGGTAACGCAACGCCGTCAGATCACCGTCGTCGGAAAAGTAGAAAATTTCCTTGCGCGGGCTTGGTACCTCATCCGGATTCTTCAGATGCTCGGTGAGGTCGTAGCCGTCAAGGTGGACCTTGTACTCGCGCGACAGCGCTCTGGACTTGTAGCCATCCAGAAGATCTTCCTTGATGTCTTTCTTGCCGGCGGCAGCCGCAAAGGTCGGCAACCAGTCCATGTGGTGCACGATGCCGTTGCTGACCGAACCGGGCTGGATGACGCCCGGCCAGCGAACGGCAGCGGGTACGCGCCAGCCGCCTTCCCAGTTGGTGTTCTTCTCGCCGCGGAACGGCGTTGCCGCCGCATCCGGCCAGGTGTTGTAGTGCGGGCCGTTGTCGGTCGAATAATGAACGATGGTGTTGTCGGCGATCTTCAATTCGTCGAGCAACTTGAGGAACTTGCCGATGTGCATGTCGTGTTCGACCATGCCGTCGGAGTACTCGTCCTGCCCACTGATGCCGCGCAATTCCGGTTTGACATGGGTGCGAAAGTGCATCCGCGTGCCGCTCCACCACACGAACCATGGCTTGCCGGCTTTGACCTGCTCACGGATAAAGGCAATCGCGCGGTCGGAGGTTTCGTCATCGACCGTCTCCATGCGTTTTTTGGTCAGCGGCCCGGTGTCCTCAATCTTCTGCTTGCCCCCCGGCAGCGCCCATGAGTGAATCACGCCACGCGGCCCGAATTTCTTCTTCAGTTCCGGATTCTTGAAATAGTCCTCGTTTTCCGGCTCTTCTTCGGCATTCAGGTGATAAAGATTGCCGAAGAACTCATCGAATCCATGGTTGGTCGGCAGGTGTTCATCGCGATCGCCGAGGTGATTCTTGCCGAACTGACCGGTTGCGTATCCCTGGTCCTTCAGGATGACCGCAATCGTGGGGTCGAGCGTCGTGATCCCCTCTTTGGCGCCGGGCAGGCCAACTTTCGACAGGCCGCTGCGAAACACGCTCTGGCCGAGAATAAAGCTCGACCGCCCTGCCGTACAGGACTGCTCACCGTAGTAATCGGTGAACAACATGCCCTCATGAGCGATGCGATCAATATTGGGGGTTTTGTAGCCCATCAAGCCCCTGGTATAGGCACTGATATTGGACTGACCAATATCATCACCCCAGACGACCAGTATGTTCGGCCGCTGCTGCGCCGCAGCCGTGCCAACTCCGGCCACGCTTGTCGCTACAAGCATCAACCAGAACAGAAGGATAAATTTTTGCATGCTTTCTCCTTGATTTAAATCGAATAGCCAAGCCGCGGGCCGAATTCTCCCACGAAATGCTAATCCAGCGGCACTTCGTAGGTAATTCGTCCGAGGCCCGAAAAACCGGTGCGAGCCAACAATGCGTACAGGGGATGTCCAACCAGCGTGATCATCGAAAGCAGGAATGCCGTGGCCGGCGGTGCGATTACGACAAACAGGCCCATTTCGACCGGATTCCGGTGCACCAGAAAACTGACGACACCGGCAAACACACCGAACATCACACCGATTGCAAAGCCCGACACGGCATTCACGCGCAGCATCGTACCCAGAGATAGGATGCCCCTGGCCTGATTTCGTTCCCCCTTCATGTGCACGACCCTCCATGATCTTTCAGATGTCCGCTGCGCCCGGGACACAGGACCGCGGCACTTCACCGAACGCGCCGTATTGTCGGTCACATGCCAGCCATTGAAAAGCGCCCGTCGCGTCACGCGAAGGGCGCCGGAGTGTGACGGGCGGGGACCCGCGCCGTCAACGGTTTCAGTTCATTGCGTCACCTGCGCCGTTTTCGACTGGCCAGACAACGACTGTGCCAAGTTGACCAGCGAGACGAACTCTCCGCGATAACCGAAGGCATCACCGCCACGCGCACCATTGGCAAGCGTTCGCACGTCATCATAATCAAACGCTTCCATATACTTGCCGCCGCGCAGCAGTTGCCCAAAACCGGCGACCGCAGCGGCAAACCGGAAGTCGGCACTGGTCTGCTCGAGGTTGCGCTTGAGATCGGCTTTGCGAACCGGTTGCTCTATCAGTTTGCTCGTGTCATCGCCAGGCGCCTTGTAACGCAACCGCAGGAATGCAAGTTCTTCGCCGTGCCCGACCGACGCGCTTTGCTGGCTCCGATACCGCAGCGGCTCCACACGCTCGCCATCGCTGCCGGCAAGTGCGACCTCGTATACTGCAGTGACCGTGTGCCCAGCCCCGATTTCGCCGGCGTCGACGTTGTCGTTGTTGAAATCCTCGCGCGCCAGCATACGACTCTCGTAACCGACCAGCCGATATTCAGCAACGACGCGCGGATTGAATTCGATCTGGATCTTCACGTCACTGGCGATGGTTTGCAGGGTGGCAGACATCTGCTCGACCAGCACTTTGCGCGCTTCGTTGAGAGTATCGATGTAGGCATAGTTTCCGTTGCCGGCATCAGCCAGTTGCTCCATGAGATGGTCATTGTAATTACCGGAGCCGAAGCCGAGAGTGGTCAGCGAAATGCCCGTCTTGCGTTTTTCCTCGACCAGATCCTTTAGCGCTTCGAAACTGGTCGTGCCGACATTGAAATCACCGTCGGTTGCAAGCAGCACGCGGTTGATGCCACCCTCGACGAATGCCTGCTCGGCCATGGCGTAGGCGAGGCGGATGCCGGCCGCTCCATTGGTGGAACCGCCCGCGCTGAGTGAACTCAGAGCGGCAATGATCCTGCCCTTCTCGGTGCCCGCCACCGGTTCAAGCACGACACCGGACGCACCGGCATAAACGACGATCGAAATGCGATCCTGTTCGCGCAGTTCACGCGTGAGCAGCTCCAGCGAGGTTTTCAGAAGCCCGATCTTGTCGTCCGAGCGCATTGATCCCGATACGTCGATGAGGAACACCAGGTTCGCTGCGGGAATCTGCGATCGTGGCACTTCGTAGCCTTTCAGGCCGATGTGCAGCAATTGCGTCCGGGCATTCCACGGATTCGGCCCGAGTTCGGTGACAATATTGAATGGCCGGGAGCGGCTTGCCGGCGCCGGATAGTCGTAATCGAAATAGTTGATGAACTCCTCAACACGCACCGCATCCTGCACCGGCAGGCGACCGGCATTGAGCATGCGCCGGGTATTGCTGTAGGCACCGGTATCGACATCGACGCTGAAGGTCGAGACCGGATGCTCCGTTACGCGCTTCAACGGATTGTCATCGAGATGCGCGTAGTTCTCACGGTCCAGTGATTCGCTGGGCGCCCGGATCGCGACGAGCGTCGCCGCATTGGCATTGGCTGCATCGGCGAAGTGCTGTTCCTTGCGTTCGCGCGAACTCGCCGGCGGTGACTGCGGCTGCCTGCCCGCGGCGGGTGCTGCAACGGCTTCTGCCAACGCACCGTCTGCCTCACCGGAGCGCAACGGCTCTGCGTTACGTTGTTCGTCGGCCTTCGCCTGTTTGCCCGCGCCTTCAGGATGATCGACACGCTGTGGGCCCGGCAGTGGGGCAGGTTCGGTTGCGAGCATGGCCTGGTCCGGTTCGACAGGCGTGCCCGGGGAAATCGAGTCGGTTGTGCAAGCCGTTACCGCGACAATTGCGGCTACGGCCAGTATGGCTGTGTTGCGCATGGCGTTCTCCTTCATGTTCATGGGTCAGGAACCGTGTTCTGAACCTATGAACGACGGCGTGCCGGAAGTGGGGTTAAACGGGCGCCGGGAAAACATGCCGGTCATACCCGCTGACTCGCAGGTATGACGTGCACCAAAAGCCGTTCGCGCAAACGAAAGCGCCCCGGGGCTTTCGCTTCCGGGGCGCGCTTACTGCTGGACAGGCAATTCGGCCGTGAGGCTAGCCAAACTCCTTAACCGATGAAAATGATCCGGTCTCGGAGTACTGCCGGCCGGTACTGCCCTGATTGACTCGCACTGGATCACCTCCTTTCAAAGTTGCCGAGATTTCAGTGTATCAGACGCCGCTGCCGTGTAAACGGCTGCACGCGCACATTGTTTCGGACAGCATCGTGCCCTTGCCTATTGCGGCTTGCAAACAGGCACTTTATCGACACCGACGGAGGCCGCCGTTTCCAGTATCGCCGCCCAGGTGGTCGCCGACAATGGCACGCCGTCCCGGAGCCGCTGCTCGCGAGAGCGTGCCTCAGGCTCACCCGGTAGCATCGGTTGCGTGCCCGGCACCAGCGGTCTGGCCTGTTTGACAAAGTCGACGTAACGGCTGACTTCTCGAGGAAATAATTGCCCGGGGTCTATTCGCGCCGGATCCACGTAAAACGAGAACATGCCGTTGCTGAACCGCCTCCCCCATTCGGTGCAGCCATTACCGGTGAGGGCACCACCCAGCATCTCGCACATCATCGCCAGTCCCGAGCCCTTGTGCTCGCCGAAGGTACGAATGGCACCGGGGCCGGCGCGTGGATCACGCGGCCCGGTCGGTTCGAAATCACCGTAGAGCAAATGCGGATCGTTACCGGCACTGCCGTCGGGTCCGACCAGTGCATCGGCACGCAATTGTTTGCCGCCCTGGCTGGCGACCAGCACCTTGCCTTCCGCCACAATGGAAGTCGCGAAATCCAGTATCAGTGGCGGCGCGTCAGGAACGGGAACCCCGACACAGTACGGCGCAGTGGAGAAACGCCGCTCGGAACTGCCAAACGGCGCGACCAGCACGCTGCCGGCGGCGTTGACGAAGTGCACCGACACGAATCCTTCGTCGGCGGCCATTTCCGCCCAGTCGGCGACACGCCCGATGTGGCCGGAGTTGCGCATGGCCACCGCGGACAAACCGGACTGGCGGCACTTCTCGATACCTATCTGCGTCGCCTGAAACGCGACTGTCTGCCCAAGGCCGTATTTCCCGTCCACCACCGCAAGCGATGGTGTATCCACCAGCAATTCGACCGTGCGGTCGGCAAAAATCAATTCCTCCCGCAGCATGCTGACGTAGCGTGGCACCCGGATCACCCCATGGCTGTCGTGCCCGGCAAGATTGGACCCCACCAACAAACCGCCAACCAGTTCCGATTCCGATTCCGAACACCCCGCCTTTACGAAAATACGCGCCACAAAATCGCGCAAATCCGTCGCGTCAACCAAGACATCGCTCATACCCAACTTCCCGGGCGCGTATCACAGCGCCGCCGTTGTCCGTTTTCCAGTGCCAATAGTGCCGGACCTTCGCCAAGCGTCCGCTGCTGCGCTTCATGAATCGCTTCATGCCGGGCGCTTCCCCCGGGTCGACGCAACGATTCAACTGGCACTTGCCCGCCCGCGCGCCGCAGGTCCGGTTCGCTGACGCCCGCGAGTGCGTGGCGTGGCATCGAGTCGGCGGTTGCGCGAGAACCATTCTCCTGATTTACGCAAACGGGGCAAGCGCGGCTCTGCCTGCCGTCACGAATCCGAAAGCCCACCATGTCCCGGCGCGCGCTCGCCATGCGCCCGACCGCAGTTGTATGATCGGGAACATGACAATCAGATCACGAGAACACACATGAGACAAAACGAGGTCCGGAACATCCTGAAACAAGGCGGGACGGTCATCAACGGTTGGCTGGGAATACCCAGCCCGGTCGCCGCCGAGAACATGGCGCAGGCCAACTGGGATTCATTGACGGTCGATCTCCAGCATGGTCTCGTCGATTATCCGGACGCTGTCACCATGTTTCAGGCGATTACGACCACATCGACGGTACCGCTGGCCCGGGTGCCGTGGCTCGAGCCCGGCATCATCATGAAACTGCTCGATGCCGGCGCCTATGGCATTGTTTGCCCGATGATCAACTCACGCGCCGAATGCGAGGCTTTCGTCGGTGCCTGCCGCTACGCACCTGTGGGGTATCGCAGTTTTGGTCCGGTGCGCGCGACCTGGTATGCCGGCGCGGATTACTGGCAGCACGCCAATGAAACCATACTCACCATGGCGATGATCGAGACCAGAAAAGCGGTCGACAACCTCGACGAGATTCTCAGCGTTCCGGGCCTCGACGCAATCTACGTTGGGCCATCCGATCTTGCATTATCGATCGGCTGCCGCCCCGGCTTCCCGCCCGAGGACAAGGTCGTCGACGTCATCAAGGTAATCGTCGAAGCAGCGAAGCGGCATAACGTGTTTGCCGGAATTCACTGCGGATCGACGAAGATGGCGAATGAAATGATTGGTTATGGTTACCAGTTCATTACCATGCTGGCAGACAATGCATTGCTGGCTTCGGCCGCGAAGCAGGCGGTTGCCGAATTGCGGGGCCTGGAATCGGATAAAGGCAAGACAGCGGGGCCATACTGAACGCCAGCGACAGCGAGGCCCTCGGCCAGCTTGCGCACCGGATATCCATTTCGTCGAAGAGCAGTGCTGCCCGAAAAATTTTTGCTCCCGGATCGTTGCCGGCATGCGCATGCACGCCATCATGCGGTCGCGAGCCCGACCAGGATGAATACAATCAGGCACGGCGCAACATAGCGAAGCAGCAGGCGCCAGAGGTAACCGACCACGCCTGCTTCCAGGCCCGCCGTACGCAACGCGTCCGTATACGGCCACTTCCAGCCGACGAATACTGCGATGAGCAAGCCGCCCACCGGCAAGATCACGCTGGATGCAATTCGATCGATGCTTTCAAGAATTCCGAGGCCGAGAATTCCTATTCCCTGCAGCACGCCGAAACCCAGAGCCGAAGGTACGCCCAGCGCAAATACTCCGGCGCCGGTAAGCAGCGCGGTCTTCTGGCGCGTCCACCGCAACTCACGCATCAGCACGGCGCAAGGCACCTCGAGCAGCGACACGGCGGAGGTAAGTGCTCCAAGTCCGAGAAGAACAAAAAACGCGACAGCAAAGAAACGCCCTGCGGGCAGGACATTGAATACCTCCGGGAGCGTCACGAACGCGAGCGTAGGTCCCTGTGCCGGGTCCAGGCCGAACGCAAATACCGCAGGGAATATGGCGATACCGGCAATTACCGCAAACATGGTGTCGCCCGCGACGACACCCAGCGCAGCCGGCGCGAGTTTCTGTCCCGCTGCGGTATAGCTGCCGTACGTAAGCAACGCGCCTGCGCCAATGCCGAGTGAAAAAAATGCCTGCCCGAGCGCAGCCAGGTATACCGATGGATGCGCGAGCGCAGACCAGTCCGGCCGAAACAGAAAGGCAATCCCGGCGCCGGCACCCTCCAGAGACAGCGCGTACGCCGCCAGCAAGACTACAATCGCGCCGAGCAGCGGCATCAGCACCCTGTTGACCGCCTCGATACCGCGCTTGACCCCGCCTATGATCACCGCCACAGTCGATGCCACCACGAGAAACTGCCATACCAGCGGTTCAACCGGATCGGCCACGAATGCCGCGAAATAAGCAGAGAACTCCCCGCTTGCAAGACCCGAGGGGGCTCCAATCAGGTACGCGGCAAAATACTTGTACGCCCAGCCGGCAATGACGGCGTAATAACTGAGCAGTACGAAAGACGCGATCGCCATCAGCCATCCGGCTAATGGCCAGCAACGCCGCTTGTCGGCTCCGCCAAATGATTCGACGACATCACTCTGGGCGCGACGCCCGATGCTCAGTTCCGCCAGCATCAACGGCAAGCCGAGCAACAGTACGCAGACCACGTAGATCAGCAGGAAAGCGCCGCCGCCGTTCTCTCCCGCAACATAGGAAAATCGCCAGATGTTGCCAAGACCCGCAGCGCAACCAATCGTTGCCAGCACGAAGCCCGCGCCGGACTTCCATTGTTCCCTCGCGGCCGGTTCACTCATAACATCGATCGCTCACGCTGATTCGGGACATTGACTGGATTCGCGCATTCGCCATGTACTTCCGCTCGATCGCTCACATTATGTCGCCTTATGCACAACACCGTGTGGCTTGCCGTATCGAGGTTCTACGCCGCGCCATGAATTGCGCCACAACCAAAGTTGACAGAGGTCAACGATTGATGAGGTCGTCAGGACGCTTGCCGCCAAACTGATGCAGAATCGTGCCAATTGCTGAATGACTCCAGCAGCCCACGAACCGCTGCTCTCACCGTCTGGAGAAATCGAAGAATGCCAAACACGAGCCTCGCCCCTCTCGACGCCGGAAGCCTGTATCACCGATGCGACCCGTCTGAACTGGCCTTTCGCACCACCGCCGAACTGCCCGACCTGGATGGCGTCCTCGGACAGGAACGCGCAGCGGATGCCATCCGCTTCGGTCTCGCAATCGATCG
>Ga0111144_1045_pt1 | contig 11930 bp, 9 predicted proteins | sample DeeMarSeWOR28_12_FD_80235 | JGI IMG/M metagenome (GOLD analysis project Ga0111144, IMG submission 80235) | Betaproteobacteria bacterium SG8_40
CGAACGCATTCAGCCCCACCGGCGGAGTGATCAAACCGATTTCGACCATTCGAACCACCAGTACGCCGAAGAATATCGGATCGAAGCCCAGCGCCGTGACGGCAGGCAGCACGATCGGAATCGTGAGCAGCAGCATGCCGATACCGTCGAGAAACATACCCAGCACGAGATACATGGCGAGAATTCCGATCAGCACTACGTAGCGATTGACATCCAGGTCCAGCACCGTATCGACCAGCGCGCCGGGCATGCCGCTGAAAGCCAGAAAGCGTACGAAGATCAGTACGCCAACGATGATGGCAAACATCATCGCAGTGGTGCGCGCAGTTTCCAGCAGGGCCGTTTTCAGGTCGCCCCGGCGCATGCGCGGCAACGCCATTACGAAGGCGCCGAGCGCACCGATGCCCGCTGCTTCGGTGGGCGTTGCAAAGCCGGTGTAGATGCCGCCGAGTACGATGGAGATCAGAACGAACATGCCCCAGGTGCCCCTCAGGGATCTGATGCGGTCCGGCCAGGTGATCGAGGGTATCGACGGGCCGAGTTCCGGATTTGCGCGAAAGCGGAAATAGAGCATGACCGAGTAGCTGAGCGCTTGCAGCAGCCCCGGAAGGATGCCCGCCAGCAGCAACGCGCCGATGGACTGCTCGGCGATGAAACCGTAAATCACCATGATGACCGAGGGCGGAATCATGGTTGCGAGCGTGCCACCGGCGGCAACACAACCGGCGGCAATCTTCTCGTCGTAGCCGAAGCGTTTGAGTTCGGGCAGGGATACGCGTCCCATCACGGCGGCTGAAGCGGTGGACGCGCCACATGCCGCCGCGAAACCGGCGCAGCCAAAAATTGTTGCGATTGCCAGTCCCCCCGGCAACTGGCCCAGCCATTGGCGCGCGGTCCAGTAGATATTGCGGGTGATGCCCGCGTGATGGGCCAGGTAGCCCATCAGCACGAACAACGGCAGAACCAGCAACGAGTAGTGCGAGGATTCGGAGTAGGGCATCAGGCCGGCAAGCCCGGCTGCGGGTTCGTAGCCGCGCAACGCCCACAATCCGACAAAGCCGCACAACGCTGTCGCATACGCGATACGCATGCCGCTGACCAACAGCACCGAGACCGCGGCGACGCCGATGATGCCAACGGTAACCGGATCCATGGTGGCTGACCTCTCTGCCTATTCGGCCCGGCTTGCCGAGGCGAGCCCGGGTTCGGTTGCGGGGAGCAGCGTCGGAAACAGCAGGTGCAGGACTTCCAGGTAGACGCGCAGGGTGGTCAGGAAAATTCCGATCGGAACCATCACGGCGGAGGGCCAGATCAGAAAGTATGGCGGCGACATGGTGACGTCGTGGTACTGCCAGGTTCGGTACGCGTACTTCGCACTGTAGAAACAAAGCACCGCATACACGGCGATGGCGAGCAGTTTCACGACGATTTCCGCGACGTGGCGCCACGCAGGGGGCATGTGGTCGATGACAATCGTCATGCGCACGTGGCCACCGGTGGATTGCGTGTAGGCGATGGCAAGAAAAATAATCGGCGGCATCAGCAGTTCCCCCAGTTCCAGTTGACCCGGTATGGGGGTGTTGAAAAACTTTCGGCTGATCACCTCGGCGGACACCAGCAGCATCGTTAGCAGAATCAGTGTTGCGGAGACGAGGCTCAGCGCATTCTCAATGCGCCAGGCAAGGCGGTTGATCGGCCGCACCGCCAGCGCGACGAGCGCGGCGACGGCGACAACACCGATCGACAGGCCAAGTAACTCGTTCATGCGCGCACGTTCAACGGGCCGCGCCGAATTTCGCGACCTGTTCCATGGTGAACTGCAGGATCTCGCTGCCTTTCAGTCCCTTGCTGTCCTGCTGCTTCGCCCATTCAGTCCAAAGCGGCCTGGCCGCGGCGACCATCTTCGCCCGGTCTTGCGGAGGGAACCGGACGATCTCCAGCTTTTCCTCGAAGATCGGCAGCCACTTGCTGTCGGCGGCATCGAAGGCTTCGAAGGATGCCTGTGTCGCCTGTTCGCGCACCTGCGGCAACATCGCCTTGAGGTCCTCCGGCAGGCGGTTCCAGGCGTCCAGCGATACGAGGTTTACGCAAGCGAACCCGCTCAGCGAAATGCCCAGCGTCGCGTAACGGGATACCTCATAGAGGCGGAAGGCGCCGAAAGAATCGGTCCACGGGAATCCTGTCAGGTCGATCGTGCCGCGCTCGAGGGCCGTGTAAGACTCGGGGGCGGTGACCATCGTCGGCACCGCGCCGAATTTCTCCAGCACGGTGGCATTGGCGCCGGATATGCGCATGCGTGTGCCTTTCAGATCATCCAGGCCCGCAACCCGCTTGTTTCCCATGAACTCGTAGACGCCGAGTGCGGCGACCATCAGGTATTTCGCGTTCCAGCGCGTGGCCAGTTCCTCGGCAATCAGGGGATGCTGCATGACCGCATCGGTCACGGCGGTATTGACACGCATGTCGTCGCTCAGCAGGAAGGGCAGTTCCAGCACCTGCGCCAGAGGCGTCTTGTTTGGCCCGTAACCGACGCACACGTGCGCGCCGTCGATCAGGCCAAGCTTGATGCTGTCGAGATTCTCTTTCTCCGGTGACAGGGCGCTGCCGTAGCTGATCTGCAGTTCGAAGCGCCCGTTGCCGGCCGCCTCCCACAGTTCCTTCGCTGTTTCGATGCCGTGGGTAAAGGCGCGTGGCGGCCCCCACAATGAGTACTTCCAGACCACCTTACCTTCCGTTGCGGGAGCAGAGTCCGATTCGCCCCGCATGAACACGAACGTCAGCGCCGCGGCAATCAGGATGACCGCTGCAGCAACACTTTTAAACAGGGTGTTTGTCCGCATTCTGGAACGCAGCCTCGTTCGAAAAGAGCAATGCCTAACCTACCACATGGTCCAGCGTAATTGTTGGAACGGCGGTCATCGCGTAAACAACAACAGGCGTTGCGTTGCAGCGAACGCGCTCACCACGGGACCACTTGCCGGCTCGGCAAATGGGAACCGGCAGCGCCAGGGCGTGCGTGATGCCGGCAGCGCTACGCGGGTGCGACCGGCACCCGAAGCGGCGCAGGCGGGAAACGAATGCCGGGCGGCTCGCTGGTGAGTGACGAAGCGGTGTTTTACGCGTTTTCGTGCAATCAGATTGGCGTTGGCGCATACAAAAGCGGGGCAAGCGAACGTAAAAGAGCATAGTATGGAGGTAACTGCCACATACCCGGGGCCGCACGTACAAGTGGTTTACGCCATACGGGTTGCTGACGCGGCTGGAAGAACGGATGCCATCGATCGTGGCAATCATGTCGTTGTCTGGCTTCGTTGCGCTCGCGCCGGAGGCGACCGACTAGAGGTGATATTCAATGGACGAAAAGATTACTGCAATACGCAAGGCCCTGAGCAAGAACTTCAACTCGGCTCCGGTCAAGTACGTGGACGGAGAGGGATGCCATCATTTCAATCTCGAACTGCCGCGAGTGACGCACCGAGTGAATTTTTCGCTTGAAGTGGTTGATCGGCATGAAGCCGTCAGTTTCAAGCGACTTTGCAAAGGCGTTGCAGCCTACCTGAAACGCAATCCGACCGGCAAGCCAAGGCAGGTGTTGCTGACAAAAACCGGGATCGTCGAGGAAGAGTTTGAAGCGGATGACGCTTCGGATGGTGAGGTCGCTTCCGAGAGTTCGACCGTGGCTCAATAGTCGGACAGTTCGCCCCGATGAGTCTGCTGCGCGCCGCCTGAGCCGACAAAAACCGGAAAAGTGCAACGCAAAGCCGACAGAGAAGGCGCGAAGGTCAGTTGTGATTCCTGCCACGCCTGCTGTTGCCGTCTCGAGGTCATCCTGATGGCCGAGGACGATGTTCCGGGGCAGCTGGTGGAAACGAACCGTTGGGGCGGAGAGGTCATGGCGCGGCTTGCGGACGGTTGGTGCGCCGCGCTCGACAGGGGTTCGATGCTGTGCCGGATCTACCAGCGCAGACCGGCTATCTGCCGGGAGTTTGCCGTGGGCTCGAGCGAATGCCTGACCGAGCGGTTGGCGATGAAAGCCGTTGCCCCTACAGAATGCTGAGCCTGCGTCACTGCGTTGAAGGAGCCCGCATCGCAGCAGCGAACCGCGGACTCAATCGGGTCTACTTCCGAGGTCGAACACCTGAATTTCCGAGATGTTCACCGGCTCGTCGGACAGGAACAGTACAACGCGCAGGCCATCCGTGAAATAGGGATCTCCGGTGAGATTTCCACGGGGCTGGTCATAGGGTGCCGCACCGACGCCGGTGACATAGCCGAGCCCGGCGAGCGACTGGGCGTAGGCGAGATCTTCAACGAGATACTCGCGAGTTTCGTCCACGTCCGGATCGATCTTGTGTGTGGTGATCGTTCTCCAGGTGAAACGCACGCCGATGTCGCGACTGATCTGGCCGATCCATACAGGCAGGCCCTGATAGCGTATCGGTGCCATCCACAGCCGGAGATGATTGCGCTGATGGATGTCGGCGCGGGCTTTTTGCAACGCGACATCCTGGGCGCGGCCGAATACATATAGCGCGCTGACAGGTGAGTATCGATACTCGTTACCCGTCAGCGCCGATCCCAGGGTCTTGAGTAGCGATGTTCGGTAAATCGTCTCGGTTTCGTCCCATCCGGCGCGCATGAATGCGTAATAGACATCCTTGAGGTCGCCGACAACAGCGATGTTCAGCGGGTCGCCATGGTCTTCGCCGCTCTTGTCTGTCGTGCAGCAAGCCAGCGATTGCAGTGCGTCGACAAGACCGTCGCGGTCCACCTCGCGTATTTCGTCCTCACTGTACAGATTCGCCCAGTCGACGTTGTAATGATCGATGCGAAGGCCGGGCACCGGCACGAAGAATGTCATGAGGTAGTGGCGGCCGTCGTCGCCGAATACATCGACGTTGAATGACTTTGTGCCTTCGTCGACGCGGCTGAATACGTAACCGGACCTGATGTCGCCAGCCTCAACGCGAAGGCGCATGCTGCTGTCGTAAATATTTCGATTGGCGCTGGAATTGAGATTGAGAATGCGGTTTTCCCGGCGGTAACCGGTTTCGATCGGCGTAAAGTAGGCAGGATCCAGTCCGACCGGCAGGAAGAACAGGTTCTCCTCGCTGAGGTTCTCGACCTGTATCCAGACCGGCTGGATGTTGCTGGCGTAAAGGTTGGCACCGAAAATGGCTTGCGTCTCGGCGGCACTCGGGACAGCAGTCGTGACGCGCACGTCCCTTATCAGTGTTTCCTGCACACGTTCGTTTGGCGGGGGAATGCGGCCACGATCGAGTCCGCCATCCTGCTGCGCTGACACCGGTAAGGCAAGCGACAAAAAGGCGCCAACGAGCAACATGCGGCGGACCGGCGGAAACAGGCGCGGCAATCGCGCCAGGGGGTTTGGAATCGTTCTGATCATGTACGGGCCTTCAGTCCGTGAGGACGGCTCTCCAGGGCAGGATGTCCGTCTGGTCCATCGCTACCGGGTTTTCGGAAACGAACAGAACGACGCGCTGACCGTCGGTGAAGTATTCCGCACCTGCAAAATTGCGCAGTGGGGCGCTGATCGACGACCGCGGCACGCCGCCGACGCTGGCCAGCGCCCCGAGTGACTGGGAGTACCAGAAATTCTGCATCAGGAAATCGCGTGCATTGTCGACATCCGGGTCCATCCGGTGGTTCTCATAGGCTTTCACGCCGCTCGCGCCGGCCATTTCGTAACTCACCTGTCCAATCAACACACGCGAGTCATTCACCAGCAAGGGCGCCAGCCACAATCTCAATTCCTTGCGTTCGCTGCCGTCGGGCCGCGATTTCAAAAATGTACCGTCAGGCGGCCGGCCCAGGAACCGATGCGTCCGTGCCACGGTGGTTTCGGGGGCATTCAATGCAGTTTCCTGCCATTGCGCGCGCAGCAGCGAACGGCGGACCGCGAGCGCAGTGCCAACGATCACGACGTTCAGGGGATCGCCGAGGCTGTCGCCGCTGGCATTCAGGCTGCAACAGGGTACTGCCTTGAGGGCTTCGCGCAGGCCCGCCGTGTCTACCCGGACGATATCGCCGTCCTCATACATGGACTGGAAATCGACATCCATGTAGTCGGCGAAGAATCCCGGGATCGGCACAAAAAACGTGAAATTGTGCGAGCTTTCCGACGAATAGACATCGAAGTTAAAACCCTTCGTGCCCTGTGCGAGATGGGTGAATACGAAACCGGAGCGCGTTTCGCCCGCCGGAACCCTTCTCGGCAACTGGTTCTCGAAGAACCAGCGTTCCATGTCGGCGCGGCCCTTCTCGCTGAGCCGCTTGCGGTACTTCCAGGCGACCTCCATCGGCGAGAAGTAATTCTCGTCAACGCTGCGTACGGCCGTTCGCACCGGCTGTTCGCCGAGGTTGGTTACTTCAAGCCATACGGGCTGGATGCCTTGCTGGTAGAGATCGAGTCCGGTCAGGGCAAGCGTTTCCTTCGCGTCGGGCACGGCTGCCGCGACGCGCACGGTTTGTTGCGTTTGCACTACCGCCCGTTCGAGAAACCCGGCCTGATCAACGGGCGTCGCAACGAATGCCCGGCTGGCGCAACCGCTGAGAATCGACAGTGCAACAATGAAAACGAGGCTGCCGCTTCGCCTTGCCGAAGCGGATGCGCGATAGTCCAGCCCAGATACGTGCGGGGAAGGGGTTGCAGTCACAGCGAATCAATTGTGCCAGACGAACGCGGGGTTGGATATTGCGGCAGCGAACCTGCGCTATCGCAGGTGGGTGTGATGAGGCTTTGCCGGCACCGTGCGCAAAGCGCGGGATCGTTTGCCGGACCCGGGAATGAAGGGGTTTGCCGCAAGGCGACCGTGTATGGTCGCAGCTCGCGGACTACAATGACGGTGGAAGTCAGTTCGAAGCACGGCGGGCGCGGTCGGCTTGTAATGCCGGTGCCAGTTTGTGACTTTGCCCTGACCAGATTCAGACCTTAAAGATGCGAGTGAAGATAATGGAGTCCCTGGCCGCATGAATTGGAACGTCCCGTCGTTTCGCGAATCGTTCAACGAATTTGTCTGGCGCGCTCCGGCGCAGCCGCGACCGCAGGTCGAGAAACGCATTGCGCATTTCCTGCGGCTGGTGATCGTGCTGGCGCGCGATCTCGCGCACGGGCAGCTGACCTTGCGGGCAATGGGACTGGTCTACACGACACTCCTGTCGATCGTGCCATTGCTGGCGATCAGTTTTTCGGTGCTCAAGGCCTTCGGTGTCTATAACCAGATCCGGCCGATGCTGTTGAAGTTTCTCGATCCGCTGGGCGACAAGGGCGTGGAGATCACCGCGCGCATCATGCAGTTCATCGAGAACATCAATGGCGGGGTTCTCGGTTCGGTTGGTCTGGCGTTGCTTCTGTACACGTCGGTTTCCCTGGTGCAAAAAGTCGAAGAGTCGAGCAACTACATCTGGCACGTCGACCGCGGCCGCAGTTTTGGCGAGCGCTTCAGTCGTTATCTGTCCGCGCTTCTGGTGGGGCCGTTGCTGGTGTTCTCCGCCATCGGTATCAGCGCCGCGGTGGCCGGGCTGGACGTCGTTCATGAAGTGTTGCGGCTTGAGCCGATTGGCTGGGTCGCGTATCACGCTGGGCGCTTGCTGCCTTATTTACTGGTAATCGGAGCCTTTACCTTTGTTTACACGTTTATCCCCAACACCAAGGTGCGGATCGGGCCCGCTCTGGCCGGAGGGCTGGTGGGTGGCATCGTCTGGCAGACCGCGGCCTGGGGTTTTGCCCGCTTCGCGGCCTCGGCGACCAACTATTCGGCGATCTATTCCAGTTTCGCAATCCTGATTCTGTTCATGTTGTGGCTGTATCTGAACTGGTTGATACTGCTGTTCGGTTCCAGTGTCGCGTTCTATACGCAACATCCGGAATATCTGGTGCAGGTGCCGGGCGAGGTTCGTCTGTCCAATCGCATGCGCGAACACCTGGCGCTGGTGGTCTTGGTGATGATCGGCAGCCGTCATGTGCACGGGGAGCCCCCCTGGACTACCGCCGGGATTGCGCGCGAACTGCACCTGCCGATGCGTGCGATCGACGAGGCACTACAGCCACTGGAAGCGCGCGGCATACTCACTACCTCGGGCGGCGAGCCCGCAGGGTGGCTGCCGTTGCGAGATCTGCATGAAGTGAGCGCGAAGGAAGTACTGGACACCGTGCGTGCCGGGGGTGAGGATCAGAACATTAACCTGGATCTGTTGCCCGAGGCTGCGCCAGTAAGGGAGTTGCTTCGCCGATTCGATGATGCGGCTGCAACGACACTTCAGGGGGTTTCGGTGAATGACCTGGTGGCACAATTGCCGGATCGCAAGCCGGTGGACGAAGCGTAGGCGGAGTGTTGGCGCGCCATGATTATCACCAGGGAGTACTGCCGTTACAGCGAAAGCCCATCTTGCGAACCCTGACGTCAATGCGGCCGTGCCTTGTGCGGCCGGGGTCCACCCTGTGAAAGTCTGTAGCATGCGCTTGGTCGCTGGCGTTTATCCGTCAGTTCTTTTTCACGTAATGCGTTTGATGAACATCTGTCTTCGAACTGTGTCTGGGGGTTGCGGTGAGCGCCGCGCCGGCATACCAGTCCTGCTGCTGGCCTTGGCCGCGATACTGTGCACCCCTTATTCGGCCAGTGCGGTCGGCGTCTGCAACGGCGAATACGATGGTGTCGTGCCGACGAAGGAGAAGCTCGACACGGTGCTGGCGGTGCACCGGCAGTGGTCGGGACAGAAATTTTCGGAACAACGCTACGACGACCCGCGCCGCGCCGACCTTTGCGGCGCGATCCTGAACAAGGCGGACCTGAACGAGGTTGACCTGAGGGGAAGCAACCTGAGCTGGAGTATCCTGCGCGATGCCCGATTGCGCCGCGCCGACCTGAGCTGGGCGGATCTGACCGGAGCGATTCTGCACCAGGCGGATTTCAGCAGGGCTGCTTTGATCAGGGCGCATCTGGGCCGCGCGATACTGACACGCGCCATTCTGAACTGGGCGAACCTGAGTGGCGCGGACTTGAGGGGCGCGCGTTTGGCTGGCGCGCAACTTCGCGGCGCGGATTTGAGCCTGGCCCAGCTGGATAGCGCGGACCTGGAGCGGGCCGATCTCAGGGGGGCGGACCTGCGGCGGGCGAATTTCGAAGGCGCCAACCTCGCCGGCGTTGACCTGCGCGGGGCCGACCTCAGAGGCGTGTCTTTCAGGAATGCCAACCTGACCGGGGTCGACTTGAGAGGGGCGGAGCTGACCGAAGTCGATCTGACGGATGCCGACCTGACCGGAATCGATCTGCGTGGCGCCGATGTACGCGATGTCGACCTCAGGGATGCGCTGCATGGTGCAGGCGCGCTTGACGACGACGGACCGGAAGGCGAGCAATCGGAATCGGTGCCGGTATTGACGAACCTTGGCGATGACGGCCAACCTGTCGCTGGGGAGTATGAGCTGGTGCGGCCGGAACGGGCCACGCCCCCGCAAGCGGTTGAGCCCGCGGAACCGGGCGGGGTGTCGCGGGCAAAGGCGGCGTCCCCGGGCGAGGAACCGGCCGGGCCCATTGAGTATTACCAGCTTGAGCCGCATCGCCGGGACGCGAAGTAGGTCAGCGACTCCGGCAGTAGGGTTTTCCCCGGGCGTTCGTCCGGGACCGGCCGCGGTCCGGTCCGCTCGGTGGCTGGGCCTTCGCCCCCTCAGGTTTGCCGGTTCGCCTTGCTGATGCGCAACTGTTGACCAGCGACCCACACTTTCTTCAGGTCCTGGAAAATCTCTTTCGGCATGCCTTCAGGCAGTTCGACGAAGCTGTGATCTTCCCGTATGTCGACATGACCGATGTAACGGCTGTCGAGTTGTGCTTCGTTGGCAATGGCTCCGACGATGTTGGACACCTTGACGCCGTGCCGTTGCCCGACTTCTATGCGGTAGGATTCCATGCCCGCGGCTTTCGGATGTTGACGCTTGCGTTCGCGGCGCGGCGTGTCCTGTTCCGCACTGTCCGGTCCGGTTGCCGTGGTTCGCTGAGACCGGGTTATGCTGCTCGCCGGCGCGCCGTCGCCTTCACCGGTTTTCTTTTGCCGCCGCGGCCTGTCCTGTTCCGCGCTGTCCGGTCTGGTTGTCTCGGTTCGCGGGGACCGGGTTCTGCTGCTCGCCGGCGCGTCGTCCCCTTCACCGGCCTTCTTTTGCCGCCGCGGCGGCGTGGAATCGCCAAGCAAAGGGGTGTCGCCCTGGGCGATGTAGGCCAGGGCCGCTGCGATGTCGAACGGCGAGGTCTGGCTCATGTGCTGGTATTGCCTGACCATGCCTTTGAAGGGCTCGAGCGAGGCAGTGAGTTCGTCGTTGCCGAGGATCTCGGTGACGCGGTCCCTGAGTTTCATCAGGCGTTGTTCGTTCACCGCCTGGATGCTGGGTAATTCCATCGGCTCGATCGTCTGGCGGGTGGCGCGTTCGATGATGCGAAGCATGCGGCGTTCGCGCGGCATCACGAACAGGATCGCCTCGCCGCTGCGCCCGGCGCGGCCGGTTCGGCCGATGCGGTGTACGTAGGATTCGGTGTCCGTCGGGACGTCGTAGTTGATGACGTGGCTGATTCGCTCGACGTCAAGCCCGCGTGCGGCGACGTCGGTCGCGACGATGATGTCGAGCATGCCGCGCCGGAGCCGGTTAACCGTGCGCTCGCGCGCTTTCTGGTCGATGTCGCCGCTCAGGGGAGCGGCCGCGAAGCCGCGTGCTTCAAGCCGGCTTGTGAGATCGGCGGTTTCCTGCCGCGTGCGGACAAAGACCAGCAATGCGTCGAAGGACTCGGCTTCGAGGATGCGGGTCAGTGCGTCGAGTTTGCTCACACCACCGCTGACCAGCCAGTAACGCTGGCGCGTATTCTCCACGGTGGAGGTCTTGCTGCGGATGGTGATCTCGGCCGGTGCTTTCAGATAAGTCTGGGCAATGCGGCGGATTGCTGCGGGCATGGTTGCGGAAAAAAGCGCCACCTGGCGATTCGCCGGGGTGCTTTCCAGTATTTTTTCGACATCCTCGATGAACCCCATGCGCAGCATCTCGTCGGCTTCATCCAGCACCATGCAACGCAGAGCGTCGAGTTTCAGCGTGCGGCGTTCGATGTGGTCGATGACGCGGCCGGGTGTGCCGACGATAACGTGCGCGCCGCGGCGCAGAGCCTGCAACTGCGGACGGTAATCCTGACCGCCGTAGATCGGCAGCACGTGGAAACCTTGCAGATGCGCGGCGTACTTCTGGAATGCTTCAGCGACCTGGATCGCCAGTTCCCGTGTTGGCGCCAGCACCAGCACCTGCGGAGCGCGTTTGTGCAAGTCGATGCGCGCCAGCAGAGGCAGCGCGAACGCCGCGGTTTTGCCGGTTCCCGTCTGCGCCTGACCGAGTACGTCCTTGCCTTCCAGCAGCGGCGGGATGGTTTGCGCCTGTATTGGCGAGGGCGCTTCGTAGCCGACATCATCGAGTGCCTTCAGCAACGGTGCCGGAAGGCCCAGATCCTCGAAAGTGATTTCGGTGGCTGTGTCGGTAGTGGACATTGAAATGTGCGGTAGCCTGTTCGTGATTATTCGTCGGCCGCATGCTACGCGCATTGACGCTGGACGGGGGCGCCGGGAGCCAACTTTATTCGTAATTTGCGGGCTTTGAGCCGTATTTTGCGCAGCTGCCGAGCCGTTGCCGCCGATTTCCCGTGTCTGAAGGGTGTCGCCCAGGGGCGTTGTCCGGTGAGGGTATGCAACGAGGGGCGGTGTGCAATGGAACAGAGGCGGGAAGATTGAAGGAAACCGGAACGACGGGAAATGATGCAATCGGGCCGCTGTTGACGTTGGAGGTTCATGATGTCTTGCGTGCGGCGGCCCGGGACGGGGCAGCATCCGTCGAGTGTTCGCTGGACCTCGACCGCACGACGACGACGGTCGTTGTCGATGAAACG
>Ga0111144_1046_pt1 | contig 11813 bp, 6 predicted proteins | sample DeeMarSeWOR28_12_FD_80235 | JGI IMG/M metagenome (GOLD analysis project Ga0111144, IMG submission 80235) | Betaproteobacteria bacterium SG8_40
TTGCCGACCTGCTCATCGACCGGGTCAAAGAAATCCCGCTGCTGATCGTGCTCACGCATCGACCCGAGTTTCAGAACCGCTGGGCCGATCACGGCCATGTCAGTGCCCTGAACCTCTCGAAGCTCACCCTTGCTCAAAGCAGCGCGATGATATCTCGTGTTGCACACGGCAAAGCATTGCCTGATGATCTGCTCGAACAGATCCTCGTTAAGACCGACGGCGTGCCGTTGTTCGTCGAAGAGCTGACCAAATCGATACTTGAATCGGGTGAGTTGAAAGCACTGGCGGATCGTTACGACTACGCTGGAACCGCCCACAACATCACAATCCCGGCCACGCTCAGGGATTCGCTGATGGCGCGACTGGACCGCTTCACGCCGGTCAAGGAGATCGCGCAGATTGGTGCTGCCATCGGACGCGAGTTCAGCTACGAACTCGTTTCGGCTGTTGCGCCGCTGTCGACAACCCAACTCGACGAAGCGCTGGCCCAGCTCATCGACTCGGGGCTGGCGTTCAGACGCGGCACACCGCCCGATGCGGTGTACACGTTCAAGCACGCGCTGGTACAGGACGCCGCCTATGACTCTCTGCTCAAGAGCAAGCGCCAGGAGTTGCACGCCAAGATCGCCAAGGTAATCAAAGATCGCTTCCCGAAAACCGGAGAGACCGAGCCGGAAGTGCTCGCGCATCACCTCACGGCGGCAGGGGAGGTCGAGGCAGCCGTTCCGTTGTGGCGGCAGGCCGGTGAACTGGCGCTAAAGCGCATGGCGCTTAAAGAGGCGACATCGCATTTCGGTCAGGGTTTGGAACTGATCACCACAATGCCGGAATCACGCGAGCGAGATGCTGGCGAACTTGCGCTACGCGTTCCTTTGGGAATGGCCTGGATGGCGCTGAAAGGCTGGGGTGCAGCCGAAGTCTGGTCCAGTCACTATCCTGCACTTGCGTTGGCGAAGGCAGTCGAAGACAACGACGCGCTACTTTCCATTCTTCTTGGCCTGCAGAGCAACGTCCAGAGCCAGGGGAGAATCACTGATGCGCTCGGATGGGGGGAAGAGATTCTGAACACAGCCAGGAAAACAGGCGAGCCCGAACAGTTGAGCGCGGCGCACGACAGACTTGGCGTTGTCTGCTTCTGGATGGGCAGACTGATAGAGTCTTCCGAACATGGCGAAAAGGCGCTTGCTCTCCACGATAACGCGATGCATATGGACTATCGGCAAGAGTTGTTGGGGGATCCGAAAGTCTCGGTTGGCTTGTTCGGATCACAAGCAGCGTGGATGCTGGGCTACCCTGACCGTGCAGCGCAGCGGTGTGATGAGACGGTCGCTTACGTTCGTCGGTTCGGGCACCCATTTAACCTCGGGTGGGCGCTTCGCATGGGTGCCGAAGTCTTCGTGTACCGCGGCGAACCCGGAGAGGCGCATAAGCGTAGCGATGAATGCGAACGGCTGGGTAAGGAGCACAGGCTACCCGTACTGGTCGGCCTCTTTGCTCCGAGTGTTTCAGGTCTTGCGTTGATCAGGGAGGGCAGGTTTGCTGAGGGAATTTCGCAACTCAACAGCGCATTGGCGGCTTCGGGTGCAAGCAGGCTTCGGAGTCCCTACTACAAGGCAGTACTCGGCGAGGGTGCGGCAATGCTCGGCAGGCTGGAAGAGGCGTTGCAACTTATCGAGGAAGCAATTGAAGATGTCCTAGGGCCTGGAGGAGGAGAGCGTAGCCATTACGCGGAGATTCTCCGCCTCAAAGGCTGGGCGCTCACGTTGAAAGACGATCTGGCGGGAGCCGAAAAGAGCTATCTTGCATCCCTCGACTGGGCGCGTGAGCAGCAAGCCAAGTCATGGGAGCTGCGTACCTCGACCTGCCTTGCACGGCTCTGGAAAAACCAGGGCAAACAAAGAGAAGCCCATGATCTGCTCAAACCGGTCTACGACTGGTTCACCGAAGGCTTCGATACCAAGGATTTGAAACAGGCGAAGGCGCTGCTCGACAAGTTAGAGGTCACTGCGTGAGCGACATCCAGCAATGGCTGGACCGCCTTGGCCTCGCGCAATACGCCGAAGCCTTCGAGACAAACGATCTCGACATGTCGTTACTACCGGATGTCAGTGACCAGATATTGAAAGACATTGGCGTCAAGAGCGCTGGCCATCGCTTGCGCCTCAAGAATGCCATCTCAAGTCTGGCCATCCCGGCCGAGGCCGATTCCGAGCGCCTTTGCAAACCCGAAGCGGGGGACGGTTCCGTGATCCCGGAGGTTAGAGCTCAGGAGCGGTCCCCTGAGTTGAGCAAGGCGCTAGATCGCCAGAAGGCGATCGGGGAGATTCTTCGGGCGATCAGCCGGTCACCCGCGGATCTTCAGCACATTCTGGATACGGTCGCGGCAAACGCGGGACGTCTGTGCAACGCCAACGACGTCGTGATTGTGCGGGTGGATGGCGAAGCGTATCGCCGCGCCGCCTATTACGCATCGGGATCGAAGGTAGCGGAGTTTCCGGCAGCCGATCGCGTGCCGCTCCGCCGGGATTTTGTTTTGAGCCGGGCAATTATCGATCGATCGGTAGTCCATGTCCCGGATCAGCTTGCCGAATCCGATGAGGAATACGCCGGTGGTAAAGAGTACGCTCGCCGATTGGGCTATCGAACGAATCTGGCCGTTCCTCTTCTCAGCAAGGGCAAAGCGATCGGCGCCATCTCAATGCGGCGAAATGAGGTGTCGCCATTCTCCGATGCGCAGATCGAAATACTGGAGACCTTCGCCGACCAGGCAGCTATCGCCATCGAGAATGCGCGGCTTTTCAATGAGACAAAGGACGCGCTGGAGCAGCAGACGGCAACGTCGGACATTCTTCGCATCATCAGCGAGTCGCCTACCGACGTTCGGCCTGTCTTTGATGCCATTGCCGAGCGCGCGAGGGTGCTGTGCGGAGCGCGTGTGGGCATAACGACACGCTTTGACGGCAAGAAATTGGAATTGATAGGCACTGACATCGACCCACGCGTGCCCGCGGACGAAAGAGCGAAGATGCGCGCCGATTTTGCAGCGAAGCTTGACCACGGGTCGATGAGCTCACGCGTTGTCTTGGCAAAAGCGCCGGTAAAGATCCCCGACGTGACACTTGACGGTGAGTATCCGTACCAGGAGACCGCCCAAACCGTGGCATTTCGCAGTGTCCTTGGGGTTCCGTTGTTGTTGGGCAGGGAGGTCATCGGCACCGTTGTCGTATCGGGTGAGAATCCCGAGATTTTTACGGAAAAATTTGTCGCGTTACTTCAAACCTTCGCCAACCAGGCCGTGATCGCGATCGAGAACACGCGGTTGTTCACCGAGCTTGAGTCGCGCAACCGTGATTTGGCGGAGTTGCTCGAGCAGCAAACAGCAACCAGCGACATTCTGCGTGTGATCAGCAAGTCTCAACGCGATGTCATGCCGGTGTTTGAGACGATTTGTACTGATGCACGAAGATTGTGCAGCGCGACTTTGGTGGTCTTTTATACGTTTGATGGCGAACTGCTGAGATACCAGGCGAATGATGGTTTGGACGTTGCGTCGATCGACGCAATGCGGCAGAAATTTCCGATACGCCCCGACCGCGGCACTGCGCTTGGACGCGCTATCCTTGATCGCGCAACCGCTTACATTCCAGATATTCGTGAAGAAAAAGATTATCTCCTTCATGACCTGGCAAAGACTGTGGACTATCGCAGTACGTTCTCAGTACCTTTGCTGCGCGCTGGTAAACCGATCGGTGCGATTAGCGTCTCGGGTTCGAAACCCGCGATGTTTTCGGAGCGTCAGATTTCTTTACTTCAAACCTTCGCCGAACAAGCGCTGATCGCGATCGAGAACACGCGGTTGTTCACCGAGCTTGAGTCGCGCAACCGTGATTTGGCTGAGTCGCTCGAGCAGCAGACCGCGACGAGCGAGATCCTGCGGGTGATCAATCAGTCACAAACCGATGTGCAGCCGGTTTTTGAGGCTATCGCAAACAATGCGGTGAAGTTGTGCGGAGCGACATCCGGTGGCGTTCATACGTTCGACGGGAAACTGATCGATATTGTGGCAGCCGCCAGCTTTAGCCCAGAAGGACTTGAGGCATTACGCCGCACCTACCCGATGTCGCCGAACCGGGAAGGAGCCACCGGTCGTGCCATTCTCGACCGGGCGGTCTGCTATGTGCCTGACACTCGGGAGGACGCTGCGTATCGGCACGCCATTGGACATCGCTGCGTTTTGTCTGTGCCGATGCTGCGAGAAGGTGAGCCGATTGGCACAATCACCGTCAGCGCGCTCGAACCACGAATGTTTTCGGAGCGCCAGATTGCGATGCTCCAGACGTTTGCCGACCAGGCAGTCATCGCGATCGAGAATACGCGTTTGTTCAACGAGCTGCAATCCAGAACGCACGAACTGGCGCGTTCGGTCGAGCAACTGCGTTCGTTGTCCGAAGTCGGTCAGGCGGTCAATTCGACACTCGATTTTGAGGAGGTTCTCTCCACAATCGTAAAAAATGCGGTGCAACTCTCGGCCGCTGATGGCGGGGTCGTATTCGAAGCAGATGAGCAGATTGATGGATTCCGTCTGCGGGCGACCTATGGATTGCCGAAAGCGATGGCCGATGCAATGCGGGCAACGCCCTTACACGCTGGCGAAGGTGCGACCGGGCGTGCCGCCGCGTCGGGTACCCCGGTGCAGATTCCGGATCTGACGGCCGACCCGCAATACACCGGGATGCTCCGCCGGCTTCAGGAGCAGGCGGGTTTTCGTTCGCTGCTTGCGGTGCCGCTGTTGCGGGAAGGGCGTGTCCTTGGCAGTCTTGCTGTGTCGCGCAAGGAGCCCGGCAAATTTTCTCCCGAGGTGGTGGAGCTGTTGCAGACGTTTGCTGCCCAGTCGACACTTGCCATCCAGAATGCCCGCCTATTCCGTGAAATTGGACAGAAGAGCCATGAACTGGAGATCGCTAGCCAGCACAAGACCCAGTTCCTTGCAAACATGAGCCATGAATTGCGCACCCCACTGAATGCCATCCTTGGCTATACGGAGCTGATAGCCGACGGCATATATGGTGAAGTGCCGGAAAGTATCGGTGAGATCATGGAGCGCGTGCAAAGCAGTGGCCGCAACCTGCTCGGGTTGATCAACGATGTGCTGGATCTTTCGAAAATAGAGGCTGGACAATTGACACTGGCGATAAATGACTTCTCGTTCCACGATACTGTCCACAGTGTCATTTCCAGTGTCGAGTCGCTGGCGGCAGAGAAGAAGCTGAGGCTGATCACCGATCTTGCACCGGACTTGCCGGTCGGCCATGGCGATGAACGTCGCATCGCGCAAGTGTTGATGAACATGGTCGGCAATGCGATCAAGTTCACCGACGCGGGAGAGATTACCGTAAGCGTCACGGTGGACGATGAGGCGTTCGTTGTTTCGGTCAGTGATACCGGACCTGGCATTCCGGAAGGGCAGCAGCAGAGAATCTTTGAGGAATTCCAGCAGGTGGATAGTTCATCCACGCGCAAGAAGGGGGGCACAGGGCTCGGGCTTGCCATTGCAAAACGTATCGTCGAATTACATGGCGGACGGATCTGGGTGACATCGACAACCGGGAAGGGTTCGACGTTTTCGTTCAGCCTGCCGATCAATGCGGTAGCGGAAGGGGATACGAAATGAGCAAGCGCATACTGGTAGTAGAGGATCAGGAAGACAACCGGAAGATCATGCGTGACCTGCTGACGGCTAGCGGATTTGAGCTCATAGAGGCCGTGACCGGTGAGGAAGGGGTTTCGGCGGCGGCCCGCGAAAGACCTGATCTCATTCTTATGGATATCCAGTTGCCGGGACTGGACGGCTATGAGGCAACACGACGGATCCGGTCCGTTCCGGAACTTAAACAGACGCCGATCATTGCGGTGACATCCTACGCACTGAGCGGCGACGACAAAAAGGCCTTCGCCGCAGGGTGCGATGGCTATGTAACCAAACCATTCAGTCCGCGAGACCTGTTAAAAAAAATCAGGGAGTACCTGAACTAGATTCCGGCACTCTCCCGCCGGCTCCTGATCGCCGGCAACGCATCCAGGCTTATCAGTCATCCGCGCGTCTTTTGCACCAGGGAACTGGAGAGGAAACATGGTCATCTGTCTGGTTTTTACTGGGGACTGGTCAGGCCCACAGCACGGAGGTCGAGAACGGTTATGAACAATCCCGCGCGCATCCTGATCGTTGACGATAATGCAGCGAATGTCGATATTCTGCGTGCGCGGCTGCAGGCCAACGACTACGAAATCGTTACGGCATCGGACGGCGAAGAGGCACTGGCGGCCGCTCGCGAGCATCTTCCCGACCTGATTTTGCTTGACGTGATGATGCCCAAGCTCGACGGCATCGAAGTGTGCCGGCGGCTGCGCGCTGACGAATCGGTACCTTTCATCCCGATCATTCTGGTGACTGCAAAATCCGACCCAAAAGATGTAATTGCTGCACTGGAGGCCGGTGGAGACGAATATCTGACCAAGCCGGTAGATCATTCCTCGCTGGTTGCGCGTGTGAAGTCCATGCTGCGGATCAAAGCACTGCATGACACGGTGCAACGGCAAGCTGAACAGCTAACTGCATGGAATCAGTCGCTCGAACAGCGGGTGGAAGAGCAACTTGGCCTCGTTGAGCGTCTTGGCCGGCTTAAGCGCTTCTTCTCACCGCAGCTTGCTGAACTTATTGTGGCGGGTGGTGCCGATGACCCGCTTAAAACGCACCGGCGCGAGATTACCGTGTGTTTCCTCGACCTCCGCGGGTTCACCGCGTTTGCGGAAACTGCCGAGCCGGAAGAAGTTATGGGCGTGCTAAGGGAGTACCACGCCGAAATGGGCAAGTTGATTCTAGAACACGAGGGAACACTTGAGCGCTTTACCGGAGACGGAATGATGATTTTTTTCAATGATCCCGTTCCAGTGCCGAACCCTGGCGAGCGTGCGGTGCAGATGGCGCTTGAGATGCGTGAACGCGTCGCTTCATTGATCGATAAATGGCGCAAGCTGGGTTACGAGCTTGAACTGGGTATCGGTATTGCGCAGGGATACGCGACCATTGGTGCCATTGGCTTCGAAGGACGCTGGGATTACGGTGCAATTGGTTCGGTAACCAACCTTGCCGCACGGCTGTGTGGCGAAGCCAGGCCCAACCAGATACTGATCTCCAAGCGTGTACTGGCGACGGCGGAAGGCGTGTTTGACGTCGAGCCGGAAGGTGAATTGTCGCTGAAGGGTTTTCATCGCCCGGTTCCAGCCTACAACGTGCTGGGTGTCAAAGAATGAATGAGCTGAGAAGGGGCATAAGCTTCGCCCACCGTTCTACAGCCGGTTCACAGAAGGCTTCGACACCAAGGATCTGACAGAGGCGAAGGCGTTGCTTGAGGCACTGGTGGCGTAACGAGACGATCAGGCAGACACAAACTGTTTGCGCAGCCGAACATCCAATCGGTGCCGAAGCGCCGTAGATAGTCATGTGGCCATTGCATGCCCGTCAGTCGATGATAGGCATTTGGTGTTTTCACACATTCTGAGCGGCATTTTCGCACGTTCCATATGCGTCATATGCCGCAGCAAATAACGCATCCAAGAGCCATCCTGAAGTTGCTCGCCGTTCTTGCTCGTTCAAGCGGGCGGAAGCACTGGTTGAATCCCTGTAACGAGCGTTTCAGGAGAACATGCCATGAAATCTTCAAAAAGCACGATCGCAGCGGCAGTCGCCGGGCTCATGATAGCGGGAGGGCTGGTTGGCCCGCTTTCGGCAGCGACCCTCCACACCAACACGACGAATCCCGGCCGTAACGACGTTTACGACATTTACAGGGACGTCGCGCCGTCGGACCCCGTGACCGTCCGCACCAACACCAGCAACGCCCATCGTAACGACGTTTACGATATCTACAGGGATGTTGCCCCTGTGGAGAATTCGCCCGTCGAGATCAACACGGTCAATGCCCACCGCAACGACGTGTACGATTTGTACGCGAAGTAATGTCGGCATTGCCCGGATAGCAGAAGAATAGTTGAAACGTTTCTAACGGCTGCCGCGCGGAGAATCGGCGCGGTAGCCGTTTTTTATTAGGCTTGTCTCGGCAGACACTCGCCAAGCCTGCCCGGCGTGTACGCGTTGTCAACTCAACGAACGACCCGGCGCAGAGTCAAGTCGAAGACCGGGGACGCAAGCGGTCGGAGGATTAATTCCTATGAAACCTTTAGCCGCTTTTGCCGCTCCAGCAGATCGACAACGGGCGCGGCAGCGTGCCTGGTCTTCGCGGAATGACTGTGGCCTTCATGCGGGAATAGGGGCGGGGTTTGAACTTCGTGCGCTGAGGGGTCGTCGAGCGATGCGGTTTTGATGAAAACAAGATCTGGCTCGTCGTCCGTTTCGGAGAACAACGGTGTGCCGCAATTCGGGCAGAACGAACGCAGTATCACCGTGCCGCTGTCCCGTACATCTTCGTAGACGGTTGGCCGCATCCCCTGGAAACTGAGACTTTCGCCGGGAACGCCAACCGAAATGGAAATCGCCACGCCTGACTGTTTCTGGCAATGCCGGCAGTCGGATGCAATCATTTTCGATGGCTCAGCGCTTGACTGGTAGTGAATGGCGCCGCAAAGGCAGCTTCCCTTGATTTGTCCCATTTCCGTCTCCTTGCGGTCGGTCCCGCCTTTGGATGGCTGCTTGCCTTCGTCTGCGGCTACCTCGTGATGTCTGTCTTGAGTGTTGGTCAGAGTATGCAGAAGTCCCCCGGGCGTCGCCGCGCAGCAGGGCACACCCGTTTCGTGAATATGTCACTTGCCAGACGGGGAGATGGCGGCAGCCGGTCTGCCGGCTGACGTGCCGGCGGATTCCGGCCTGAGCGGACGGTTTTCCCGTACCAGCCGAAGTTTCCTGCCCGCGGCGAGGTTCTCGGAAAGGATGGCAGGAAGCGGCCGACCGCCCTGAAAAATCAGGTGCTTTTTCTGGTGGCAAAGATATAGAATCCGCGCCGGCCGGATTTGAAAGCGGGCGTCCATCGTCACGCGCGATCGGGCATTTTGGTCCGGGCGCGGACCTTACTACCATTGGGGCAGGCCACAATGTTCCGGATCAGACAGATTCATAGCGCGCACTCGCCGCAGGACCAGATGGCTCTGGCGGCGGTGATGGGTATCTACGAGAAGGCCTTTCCCCACTACGTTCAGTACACGGCAACCATTGCCGAGCTGCTGAAGTTCTCCAGCAAGAACGATTTCGACGTTGTCCTGCTGGTCGCCGAAGGCGACAAGGAACGCATCCTGGGATTTACGCTGAGTTTCTACTTTCCCCGTTTGAAATACGCTTATCTCGACTACGTAGCTAGCGATCCCAGCCGGTCGCCTCGCGGTTACGGCGTGGCGCTGTATGAGCGCAACCGGGAAGTGCTGCGGGAGGCGGGTTGCAAGGGGCTGTTCATGGACGTGCCGCCTGATGACGTCGAGTTGCTGAGAGAGCCTTTTCGCCTCAAGACCAATCAACGCCGCATGGCGTTCTACGAACGACTCGGTGCCCGCCCGATCGTCGGTACGAAATACGAATCGGTCACGCACAAGGCCAACCAGGGCTATTTCACCTACCTGGTATTCGACGACCTCGGGACGCCGAAGCCATTGTCTGCTGCCAATCTGAAAAAGTGCGTGGCGCGCATACTCCGGATCAAGGGCGATCTGTTGCCGACCGACGTGCAGGTAAAGACCATTCTGGATTCGATCACGGACGATCCCGTCAGGATGCGTGAACCGCGCTACCCGAGCCGCGAGACAACGCCGATGCGCGCGAGGCAGGCATTGTCAAAGCTGGACCTTGTCCTGACCGATGAGACGCATCAGATCCACCACCTCGTGGAAAAAGGCTACGTCGAACGGCCGGCGCGCGTGCGCTTCATCCTGAAGGGGCTGGAAGGGTTCAATGTCAATCGCCACAAGGTGAAGCGCTTTGGCGAGAAGCACATCACCGAAGTACACAGTCACGCATTGTTCGAATTCCTGAAGCGGGCCGAGAAAGAACTCGCGCCGGGCGAACTGGTTTATCCGAACGTGTTTCCGATCAGGCGCCCCGACCGCATTCCCAAGACCTGGGAAATGAAAGCCGGTTACTACTGCATCGATACGTTCACGCCGGTGACGGCGAACGCCTACAAGGCCGCCCGGCATGCCGTTGACGCAGCGCTGACCGGCGCCGAGAGCACGCTAAAGGGTGCCGCGCACACCTACGTACTGTGCCGGCCGCCGGGCCATCACGCCGAGTCGCGCGTATTCGGCGGCTTCTGCTATTTCAACAACGCGGCGATCGCCGCGCATTATCTTTCCCGGCACGGCCGCGTGGCGTTCATCGACATCGATCATCACCATGGCAACGGCTCGCAGGAGATCTTCTACAAGCGCAACGACGTGTACTTTGTTTCGATTCACGGCCACCCGCGCGTTGCCTACCCGTATTTCGCGGGTTACAGCGACGAGCGAGGCGAGGGTGCGGGCAAAGGTTTCAACCGCAATTTCCCGCTCTATCCCGGTACCGACGACGATGCCTACCTCAAAACCCTCAACGAAGCGCTGGGAATCCTGAGGCGTTTTAAACCCGACTACTTCGTGGTTTCGTTGGGACTGGACATCATGGCCGGTGATCCGACCGGCGCGTTTACGCTGACAACGCAGGGCATGCAGCGCATCGGAGCGCTGCTGAGGGGTATGAATGTGCCGACGCTGGTCGTACAGGAGGGCGGATACACGCTGCGCAATCTGCGCGTCGGAGCGACCGCATTCTTTACCGGGTTGCTGAGCCCGGCAGCCGCCGCGTAACCAGCGCCTCGGCCGGCAGCAGTCGCGCCCGAATCGTCATGCGGACGTTTTTTCGGGAAGCTCCGGCGCCGTGGCTGGCGTGGCAAACCACTGCGCCGCGGGAACGATTTTCGGTTCGTCGGGGTCGGCGCGATAATGCGGGGACATGATCTGCACGCCGTGCTCGTTGAACGCGTCGAGAATGTTGGCGTGCAGTTCGCTCATCACCGTCGGACGGGGCTTGTCGGCGTCGGCGCGCGCCACCAGACGATACTCGACATAGAAATCCGACAGTGCCGTCTGGATGACGTATGGCGCCGGTGACTTGCGGATCGGCGCCGTTCGGTCCGCGGCTTCCTGCAGGATCGCATGCACCTGCCGCCAGGGCGTGTCGTAACCGATCGTCACCGTGGTATCGATTGCGTAACCTCCCGCCGACATGCGCGACAGGTTATGTGTCGTCTGGCCAAGGATATGGCTATTGGGCAGGATCAGTTCCTCTCCGGTTATCGTTGCCAGGCGTGTGGCGAACATGCCCAGTTCGCGAACCGTTCCTTCCTGTTCGCCGACACGCACATATTCGCCGGCCCGAAATGCCCGCGAGTACATCAGGATCAGGCCGCTGGCTGCCTGAGCCACGATGCTGGACGCGCCGATCGAAACCATCAGGCCGAGCAGCACCGACAGTCCTTTGAAGGCGTTGGTCTGGGCGCCGGGCAGGTAGGGGTAGGCCATGGCAAGGGCAAACAGCCAGATGACGACCGTGGTGATGCGCCGGGTCGGCCGCGCTGTGTCCCGGTCGACCCATCGCACATAGACCCAGCCGCGTTCCACACGGTCAAAGAACATCTTGGCCAGGTGGTTGATGAAGCGGGCGATGATGACGATGGCGAGCACGGTGATCAGGCCCGGAATCGCACCGAGCATCGAAAAGGCCAGGTCGCCGGTCATCTCCAGCAGGAAGTCCTTGAGCTGCTCCCCCCACCCGCGCG
>Ga0111144_1075_pt1 | contig 11797 bp, 10 predicted proteins | sample DeeMarSeWOR28_12_FD_80235 | JGI IMG/M metagenome (GOLD analysis project Ga0111144, IMG submission 80235) | Betaproteobacteria bacterium SG8_40
GAGATCGCCTCGGTGATTGCCTTCCTCGCGTCCGATGACGCGTCCTTCGTGACCGGCCACACCTACAACGTGGATGGCGGAACGGCGATGTGATGGCCGTTCCGGGGTGCACAGCGCGATCGCGCGTGCACCGTAATAAAGAAACCCGTGTCGCTTACTGCTTTTCGCGACCGGTGTCGCTTGACCCGGGCAGCGGATACATCAGGCCCGCGGCCTGGAATCCGCCATCGACATTCAGGGAATGGCCGTTGACGTAGTCGCTCTCGGCCGATGCGAGAAACACCGCTGCATTGGCGATTTCGTCCGGCACGCCGTAACGGCGTTGCGGCACCAGGAACTCGTAGGCTTCCACCGTTGCGCGGTCGTGCATGGCGCGGCCCACGTCGGTCATGATGGGGCCGGGAACGATGTCGTTGACATTGATACCTTCTTCGGCGAGTTCCACCGCCATGACCTTCGTCAACAGTTCGAGTCCGGCCTTCGCCGCGCCGTAGGGCGCGCGGCCGATACCGCCGCGCTGTCCGGACAGCGAACAGATGTTGATGATCTTGCCGTACCCCTGTTTGACCATTTGTCTGCCCGCGGCTTGCGAGCACAGAAACGCCCCCGTGAGGTTGATGCGAATCACCCGTTCCCACTCCTCGAGTGAGCATTCGAGCGCGCGTTTGTTGGCACCGATGCCGGCATTGTTGACGAGGATGTCGACCCGCCCGAATTCACGCATGGTGTAGGCAACGAGTTCTTGTCCGCCGGTCGCGTCAGCGACGTCAACCCGGATGGACCTGACCTCACTGCCGTCCTTCGCGAGTTCGGAGGCCGTTTGCGCGGCGAGGTCAGCATTGATGTCGCCAATGACCACGCGGGCGCCTTCGTTGACGTACGCCGTGGCAATCGCCTTGCCGATACCCTGCGCCGCGCCGGTGACAATGGCTACCCGGTCCTTGAGTCTCATCCTTTTTCCCTTGTTATGTGTGTCGTTTCCGGTGACGTGGATCAGCCTGCGCCGAGATCGGTGACCGCGCCCTTCGACGCGTCCGCCACCAGCTTTGCGTACTTGGCCAGCACACCGGTCGTATAGCGCGGCGGCAGCGGTTTCCAGTCAGCCAGCCGTTCGCGTATCTGCGCTTCGCTGAGCTCAACGTCGAGCTTGCGCTTGTCCACGTCGATGGTGATCGTATCGCCGTCGCGCAACGCTGCGATCGGCCCAAGCTCGGCCGCTTCCGGCACGATATGGCCTATGACGAAACCACGCGACGCGCCCGAGAACCGGCCATCGGTCATCAGTGCCACCGTTTCGCCGAGGCCGGACCCTTGCAAGGCGCCGGTCAGCAGTTGCATTTCCCTCATGCCGGGCCCGCCTTTCGGACCTTCATTGCGCAACACCATCACGTCGTTAGGCTGGATGCGTCCTTCCTTGATCGCCAGGAACGCATCTTCCTCATTCTCGAATACCCGCGCCGGTCCTCGATGCAGTTTTTTCGTCTGCCCCGAGATCTTGATCACGCTGCCGCCCGGCGCCAGATTGCCTCGCAGAATGGCCAGACCACCTTCTTTCTTCAAAGGCGCAGACAGCGGTTTGATGACCTGCTGACCGGCCGGCTCGCTCGCCGCCTCGATCTCCTGTGCCAGCGTCTTGCCGGTGACGGTTTTCTCCGCGCCATGCAGCAGATCCGCTTCCACCAGCCGCTTGCCCACGACCGGCATGCCACCGGCTTCGTACATTTCCGGCGCGGTATAGGTGCCCCACGGCCGCATGTCCGCCAGCACCGGCGTCTTGCGTGAAATGCGGTCGAAATCGTCGAGCGCCAGTTCGACGCCGAAATCATGCGCCGTGGCAAGCAGATGCAGCACCGAGTTGGTGGAGCCGCCGGTTGCCATCACGCCGGTAATGGCATTCTCGAAACTGCGGTGTGTGACCAGTGAGCGCGGCGTCACGCCTTTCTGCACCAGTTGCATCACCAGCTTGCCGGTTTCAAACGCGACGTCCACTTTTTTCTCGTCCAGCGCCGGCACGTCGTTCCAACCGAGCGGCGAGATGCCCAACATCTCATAGGCAGTCGCCATGGTGTTGGCGGTGAACTGGCCGCCGCAGGCGCCGGCACCCGGGCACGCGTGATCTTCGACGTCCTTGAATTCCTCTTCGCTGATTTTTCCGGCGTTGAAAGCGCCGAGGGCCTCGTAGGCGTCCTGAATCGTCAGCTTGCGATTGCCGAATACCTTGTTTGGCCGGGTGCACGCACCGGAACGAATCGATCCGCCATACAAGGTCACACCCGGAATGTCGAGCCGCCCCAGGACCATTGCCATGGCAGGAATCGTCTTGTCGCAGCCGGAGATGGTCACGATACCGTCGAACATGTGCCCGCGCGCCACCAGTTCCACCGAGTCGGCAATCACTTCGCGGCTGATCAGAGAGGTCTTCATGCCTTCGGTGCCGGTCGTGATGGCATCGTTGATGGCAACGGTGTTGACCTCGATCGGTGTGCCGCCGGCTTCCCGGATGCCTTGCATGACACGCTGGGCGAGTTCCCGGTGGTTCCAGTTGCACGGCATGGTGCCGATCCAGCAATGGGCGACGCCGATCTGCGGCCGTGACAGATCGTCGTCGGTAAATCCCACGGCTTTCATCATTGACCGGGCCACGGCGCGGTCGGGCCCCTCCAGTATTACGCGGCTCTTGTGTCTTGGATCTATCGCCACGCCATCCCCCCCATTTTGTTATTCAGGTTTTAAAGCGCTGTCAGGCTACCAGCTTGGTGAGCTTGTCGCACACTTTGTCGCCTTTTGACAAACCAAGCTCACCGGCAACGGCCTTGACATGCGACAGCACGCCGTTCTCCCACATGTCCATGGAATCGCCAATACGGCCGCTGGTGTGCGCCACGGTTGCCGCCGCAACGCCGCGACCCTGCAACATCTCCAGCGCAGCAATGCCGGCGTTATCCTTGCCGCCGCCGGCGTCATTGAACACCACCAGCTTGAGCGGAACCTCGAGCGCGAATTCCCCCGAGCTGGTACCGCCATGCGAGGCGCAAACAACGACCGCCCCCTTGTCGTCGCCATTGACCTTGGTGATCGAGTCCATCAGAACCACTTTGCCGCCCTTGCCTTGTTCCACTGTCTTCTTGAGCATCTTTCAATCTCCGTTACGCATACGGCTTTCAGCCGCGTTTGAATCGGCGGCCTTCAGCCGCTTGTTCTTGATGAAACCGTATCCATCAGCGATACGGTCGTGCATGGCTCCGGCGCCGGGCGCCGGATCGCAACCCGCGCCTCAGGATGTGATCGCCTGGATGTTCCTGGCGATCTCTTCGCGGTCGAACACCTTCCTCCAGTCGGGCGCGAAAATTTTCTTCTTCGCTTCATCAACCGCCTTGTTGGCGGCATCAGACATGCGCACGCCAGGCAACTGGTCGAACAGAATCGCCAGCTCGACATTCAGGTGTCCGAGGATGAAATCGCGCGCCGCTTCCTCTGGTACCCCGCGTTTGATGGCTTCGTCGGTTGCTTCGCGAATCACCGTCAGGCAGGTCGCACAGACCGTCTCCGACAACGCCGGCTCGAGCATCGCCATCTGGTCGACTGTGGCGCGGTGCGAGCGCATCACCGGCGCATACATGTGCTTGGCGACATCCTCGGCGACGGCATAGTTCTTCTCATCGCCGCGGAGCAGCGCGCAGACGATCGCCTGTTTGGCCTTGATGCCGCCGAAGTAATCGCGCTTGGCCTCCAGGTCGGTCTCGTCATTGAAAATCGGCGGATGGCAAGGATGCGCGACAAAGATGGTGAGGTCTTCGCGGTCCGGCAGGTGTCCGGCGAAGGGTGCCGCGGCATCGAGCGCAATCAGGGTCGCGCCCTTCTTGAACTTTTCGAGCAGAGAATGCGTGACTTTCTCGATTGCGTTGTCCGGAATGGTCAGAATCACGAAGTCCGCATCGGCCAACGCAGTATCGGCATCGACGCAGGTGATCTTCAATTCCTTGAGTCGCTCACGTCCCGCTTCGCTGACTTCGACATGCTTGACGTCGTAGGGTGAGTTCTTGAGATTGGCGGATACCCGGTAACCCATTTTCCCGCCCGCTCCGATGACGGCTACATTTTTGCTCATGTGTTGTCTCCACTCTTGTAGTGATGCACTGTTAAGTGATCGTCCGCAACTCCGGCTCGTGACCGGCCGCGGTTGTTAAAAATTCTGTAAACGGCTGCTCATTTACCCCGCACCATTCCGAAATAGTCCGCTTTGCCCATCTGCCCGCCCTTCAGTGCGATCTCCAGCCCGTCGAACACGGGATCGTCAGAATAACCACGACACAGCGGCGCACCCGGCGTGAGTTCGGCCAGCATTTCCAGCGCATAGAGTTTGAGTTCCTGTGTCGCGTAACTCGACGTATCACCGCCTGCGATCACCACGCGCCGCAAACCGCTTTTTGCCAGCAGTTCGCGTGCAATGCGCCCCATCGCACTACCAAGCACGCGCGCGCTGCCACCCGGGTCTGCACCCAGTTGCGCGCGCGTCGCCTTGATACTCGGATCCTCCGGCCCGGCGGCCGAGTACAACAACAGACTGTTGCCGCTGGACAGTGCCGCGAGCCCCTGCTCGACCAGTTGCCGCTGCGCCTGCTCGGCCGCGCTGGCCTGGGCCAGCTTCTCGGTCGGTATGCGAATGCAATCGAAACCGTTCTTGCCCGCCCACTCGATCTGCTGCGCCGTCATCGGCGAGGCGCTGCCGGAGATTGCCAGCAACTGCTTGACCGGCGTGACTCCCGGAAACACCTTGCGCTGGTCGTCAATCACTCCGGTCGCGCGCCAGTGCGCCGCCAGCGCGTATTCGACACCGGATGAGCCAATGACGAAATGCGGCGCGCGCTGACCGTGTTTCCACAGCAGGCGGCCGACTCTGAGCAGGTGCTCGCTGGTCAGCGCGTCGTAGAGCAGCATGCCGGGGCCGGATTGCAGTATCTCAGCCTCGCGTGCATCGACCTGCGCATCGTCACCATCCAGATCGGTCACGTTCATCAAACCAACTTCGGTATCTGTTTGCTGCGACAGGTGCACGCGCAAGTCGGATTCATGCATCGGCGTCGATGGATGGCGCGACATGACCGGATGCCGGTCGAGCCGGTAGATCTCGTCACCGTAGGCGGCAAAATGGTTGCCGAACACGGTGAAACGACGCAACGGTGGCGCGCCGGCAAGAACCGAGATCACCTGGCCCGGTACCAGTGACTTGTGGGCCATGTCGGCAACATGGCCGAAGCTGCCGATTTCGGGCGAGGAATCGAAAGTCGAACACACCTTGTAGTGCGTGACCGGCGCGCCGAGCGACCATAGTTGCTGCAGCACCGGTTCAAATTCCTTGTCCATCCCGGCGGGGGACATGGCGCGGCTGGTGCCGGCCACGCCCACACAACGAAGATCGGGGAATTTCTCGCGGATCAGGTCCGGGCTCGGCGAAGACAGAAACAACACTGTGCGCAAGCCGGACAGCGACAATGCCTCCATGGCATCGGCCGTAAAACGAAAGCAACAGTTTCGAATCGGTTGCCATTAGCGCCGCCCCCCGAATTTCTTGATCGCGCTTCGCAGTTCATCATGGTCTTTTGCGTATTCGTCCAGGGGGACGCCGGCAAGCGCTGCCTCCCAGCCTTGCTGCATGCTGCGCACCCCGGCGGCGGTGCCGTCCGGGTGGGCGATGATGCCGCCGCCGGCGAGATGAACGACGTCAGTGGTTCTGGTTGCCGCATATATTTCGGGCGCCGAACCGGCCCATTGCGCCGAAGAGATGGCGGGCATAGCACGGTAATCGCCGAACATCGGCGTCAGGCAGTCGACGATCGATTGTCCGACCTCGTCGTTGGTTTCGTAGAACTTGCTGTTGAAGCCACCGACGTGGAGATGGTCGACCCCGGCCAGGCGAAACAGTTTCTGGAATGCAGTGAAGCCGATTCCCAGAAGCGGGTGGCGCGACATCGCACCGAAGTTGGCGCGGTGACCGTGTATTGGCAGATCGCAGTGTTTGCGCAAATGCGCTACCGCCGCTAGTCCAACGCTGTTGACGTTCACCATGACGCAGGTGCCGCCGTGCTGCTTCACGAGGTCATGGCTGCGCAGCATGTGGTCGATGTCGCCGGTGATGTTGAAGGCATACATCGTTTTCTTGCCGGTTTGGTCGGCGACCCGCTCGATTTCCGGCATGACGGCGGCAACCCGTTCGGCAAACGGCGCATAGGTCGGATCGGCCTGCAACTCATCGTCCTTGATGAAGTCCAGGCCGGCGGTGGCGAGATCACGCACCAGGCTTGCGAGCGCATCGGTCGACAAGCCAATGCTGGGTTTGATGATGGTGCCGATCAACGGCAGTTTCTCGACCTGCGCGAGCTTTCGGGTACCGGCGATGCCGAATCCCGGTCCCGGGTAGCGTTCGGCGAATGGCGCGGGCAACTCAAGGTCCTCGAGCCTGATGCCGGACAACTCCTGCAACTCGTAAAGATTGCCGGCGACGGTCGAATGCAGGCTCGTCAGCGATGCGCCAAAGTTGTGGAGGGGAAACGAGACTCTTACTCGCCCCCGATGGTATTTTGCGGACGATGCTGAGGACTTCGGCGGCTTGCTTCCCGGCAGGCTTGGAGACGCCACCGTGTCGAGCGGCGTGATATCCAGCACCCTGGCGCCAAAGCGTTCCTTCAGTTCGCTGGTCTCGCCCGGCACCGACACGAAGGTGCCGCTCGACTGCTCTCCGGCAATCACTGCTGCCGCATCTTCGAGCGCGTGTGGCGTCTCGATCAGATACGTTGCGATAACCCTCTCATTGTTCATGGCTACTCCTCCGGGGCGGCGGATTGTCCGGCCGCTGTGTATCCGCGCACTGGCCAAAACCTGGCCCGCAACTGTTCTTGTTACCGTTCGAACCCGGGCGCACGAGCGCTTTACCCGCTTCGCATACCCGGCAATTACCTGGGGAGCATGTTACTTTCGAAGAACCGAAAAAGGCTCCCTGTTTTTCTGGCTTGTCGCGCAGTTGTTGGGAAATATTTCCTGTTACTTGATTTTGACGGGAAAATTTCACCAAAATCCGCAACGGAAGCGGGCGGGGCTTACCGCATGCTGAAAAACGTCGACCACCCTGGGGACCCGGTCACCGCCGGACGAAATCGCAACCGGTGCCTGATGGGCAGCACGCCGTCACGCACGCCTTGTCTTGTTGCTCCGGTTCGAGGCTTCTTCGCTCGCGGGCATGCGGCACAGGCCGAAGGGTTCGCAGGCAATGCGTCGGAACTGGTTTTTTTCCGTCCGCTGTTCGAGAGGCGAGTGCGTATGCGCCCGTGACCCTATCAGGCTATGCTCTGGCCGGGGCATGTGGTGCCAGGGACGCTCAATCATGGCTTGCCGGGCAGCCGGTCCAGCCAGAGTTTGCGCAAACGACCCGCAACCATTTTCGAGGAAACGAGGCATGAACGATTCGGCACTGAACCTTGTGGACCGCGGGCGAGGCGACCCTGCGCTCGTCCTGATACACGGATTTACCTGTGATCTTTCCAGCTGGAAAGAACAACTGACCGGCATTTCGAACAGTCACCGTTGCGTCGCCATCGATCTGCCCGGTCACGGCGCCTCCGCGGATTCGCCGGAGGCGACCATCGAGGCGCTCGCGGCGGCGGCCAACGCGACGTTGGACGGACTGCAACTGGACGAGGCAGTGCTGGTCGGACACAGCATGGGTTGCCGGGTGATTTCGGAGATGGCAAGCCAGTCGCCGCAGCGGGTCCGCGGCGTTGTTTACGTCGACGGCAGCATTGTCTCGCGCAGCGACGTCGATGCGGCGGTAAAGGGAGCTGCCGAGAAGTTGGACCGCATTGGCATGCAGGCCTTCATCCGGCATCTGTACGAGGGGTTTTGGGTCCCGGGAACGCCCGCTGCAGCGCGTGAGTTCGTGATGGCGGGAATGCCCGGAATCAGGATGGATTTCGCAAAAAAACTCTGGCCCAACGTTGTTCGCTGGGACGGGTCACGGGTCCGTCCGGTATTGGCCGGCATCAGCGTGCCGGCGCTGGTGATTCAGTCGACCACGCTCGACACTGACCTCAATCGCGCATCGCTGTTGCCGGGACAGTCGACCCCATGGGTGGATGCGGTCACGCAGGCACTCGGGGATGTGACCGTTGCAGTGATCGAAGGCGTCGGACATTTTCCGATGCTGGAAGCACCGCAGAAGACCAATGATGTGATTCTGGAATTCGTGCGGCGGCTTGGCAAGGACAGCGGCGGCGGTCAGCACACCGTGTAAGACCGTAGTAGCCCGGCGAGGCCAGGCAATCGAGGAGCGGCGGCGCCGGCTCGCGCCGGGCGGCCGGAGTCTAGAACTCGACGGTGAACGCCTTCAGCAACTCGGAAAACTCCTTCGGCCGGGAAGCCAGGCTGAAACCCACGTGGTGCATCAGTCGTCCCTCCAGGCCCATCGCGACGCGCGCATGGCGGATCTCGAGGTCGACGACCACCCGTTCGTTGCCGTCGAGCAATATGAGGCAGTTGCGAATAACGGTCCCGGGCCGGATCTTCAGGTCCGCTGCGAGACCGATGACGCCGATGCCGCCGGCACTCATGTCTGACAGCCGGCCTTCTGCCTTGCGACCATCCGGCAGATTGACCACCACGACCGGTGCTGAGACTTCCGGGACCTTGACGCGCTGATGCAAACGGCGATCGGCCTGAACGATGCGATCGGGAATGGGAATCTGGAAAACGGGCCGGCCTTCGAACAGGACGTCGCGAATGCGCGGGCTGCTGAACTGCGACTTGGCCGATCCATCTTCGAACGAAAAACGCACTTCCGGACAGCGCAGCAATTGCGTATTGTTTGCCTTGTGGTCACCGTACTGGAAATAGACGCGATCGCGGTCGGGGTCGACCCCCAACGCGCGGGTGACGATTACCTTGTCTTCGTCGTCATAGTGGACTGAGACGGGGCGGTCTTCGCGAACGAAGCGGCGCAGCATCATGATGATCTGGTGGCGGGACCAGAGGAGGCGCGACCTGCCTGCGTCGAGGTTGTATCTGCCGTGCTGAGTGGCCTGTCCGGTATTCATCATCGCGTTCTCCTGATTGTGCATGACCACTTGTTTGCGTGGTCTGTCTACTGCAAGTGATGTGCCGAGCGCCGGCGCCTTTGGAAATCAGATAGATACAGATCCTGCGTCAATCGCCGTGTCGTCGCCCGCAGACAGACTGCTGGCCGGCGACCCCCCTCGAGTGCGTGAGCGACAGGTGGCGAAGCGGTCGCGCTCCGGTAACGGGGCGCCGCTCGCTCTGTTACCCGCGTTCTTCTTCCTGCGCGGAGCGTAGCCCGCCCCGTGCCTCAGGTGATTGCCGCTCGCGTTGCGCTGCTCAGCGCCGGTGCTTCTGCCACCGCACCGCCCCGACGCCGCCGGAAAACACCAGCGCTGCCATCATCCAGAACATTGCCGCGGCGCCGAGCACCGAGCCGAACGCGCCGAATACGAGCGGTAGCACCACCTGGTTGCTGTGAATAATCGTCGAGCGTACTCCGAGCACTTCGCCGACCCTGCCCTGGGGTGACTGCGAGTGAACCAGCGACATGATGTTGGGTTGCGCGGCGCCCAATCCGAGGCCGAGCAGGAAGGCGATCGCCATCATTGGCGGGCCCGACGAGAAGAACGGAAACAGCGCGAAGGCCAGTGCGGCGCAGAACAGCGTGAACGTCAGCACCTGCCATTCGCTGAAGCGCCGTGCCAGCACCGGCATCGCCAGGCGGATGACGAAGGTTGCGAGGGCAAAGCAACCGAGAACAAAACCGATCTCGGAGGCTGACAGGCCTACCTGGGTGCCATGCACCGGGATGACGAAGGACTGCAGATCCCACGACATGGAGATCAGTGCAGTTGCGACCAGCAAATGGCGCAGTTCAATCAGCCTGAACAGCTCCATCGGGCGCATTGGCTCGGGCGGTGGTTCCACGCTGCCTTGCCGTGACGGCATCAGGCCGCGGTTGGCCCACACCAGCGCTACTGCAAGCAGCGCAACGATTACCAGGGCACCGAAGGCTGACCGGTGGCCAAACGAATCGATGAGGATTCCGCTCAGCACCGGACCGGAGAAACCCGAAACGGACGCGCCCATGGCAAACCACGCAAACGCAGCAGGCCGGCGGGCAGGGTCGGCGCGCTCGCCGATGACCTGCTGGATGGAAAGCATTACCAGGGCGGAACCGGCGCCGATCAACGATGCGGCCACCAGCACGGGGGCGAGGTCGGCAGCCGCATAGGAAAACCCCGACGGCAGCAGCGCACCACCGAGTATCAGTACAACGCCAATGAGCGTCGGTCGCCGTGGCCCGACGGCGTCGACCCAGCGCCCGGCACGGACCGAGACCAGCATCGGCACCAGTGAGAACAGCGCGAGAATGACGCCGACGGTAAAGGTCGAAGCCTGGTTCGCCAGTGCGTAGAGCGAAGCGGTCATGCGCGCGCTCACGAAGACCATGTGCGACAGTACCGCGATGAGAATCAGGCGAAGCAGGGTCATTTCGTTTTCTGATTCATAACGGTGCTGTCAGGTAGCGGTTTGACATGCTTGCGCATATGGCATTCATGCAATGCATGGGCATTTCGGTTCAGCGCTTGCTGCGCCGGGCGTAGCGCAGCACGCCATCACGGACGGCAAGGCGCGCCGCAAACAACCGGACAAAACTGGAGTCCGGCAATGCGTTTCCCGGGCTTCGATGTCAGGATTTCTTCCGCAGGCCGCCGTACGAGTGCCACGACCCTGTGACCAGCCAGCCGCAGTCGACCGGAAGATTGGCACCGGTGATCGCAGCCGCGTCGGTACTTGCCAGGAAAGCGACCGCGCGCGCGATCTCGACTGGTTCGACCATGCGGCCCAGCGCGTTATTGCGCTCGAACAATGCAACGTCGCGCTCACCTGCGTCAATGGCTGCCTGCAAGGCCGGTGTGCGGGTATGCCCGGGCGATACGGCATTGACCCGGATGCCCGATGGACCCCACTCCGCAGCGAGGCACTCGGTGATCGAGATGACGGCCGCTTTTGCCGGTGCATAGGCGTGTAGCGGTGCCGATCGGGAGCCGACGATGGACGCGATGTTGACGATGCTGCCGCGTGCGCGCTTTTTCATGGCGGCGGCGAACACGACGCTGGCGAGATAGGTCCCGCGCTGGTCCACGCGAATGACGTCGTCCCAGACTTGCATCGACAACCGCTCCGGGGGCAGCGGCTGCTGCAGAATTCCCGCGCTGTTGACCAGTATCTCTACCGGGCCCGCTTCATTTTCGATTTGGCCGGCAATTCCCTGCATTGCGGCATCATCCGTTACATCCAAGATATAGCTGCGGGCTCCGATCTCGCCTGCAACTTCGTGAACGCCCTTGTCACGGTCGAGCAGTACTACTTGCGCGCCGCGAGCTGCCAACTCGGCGCCGCAGGCCGCGCCGATGCCGCTTGCTCCGCCGGTGACGACCGCGACACCCGATAGACCTGTCCCCGACATGTGTTCTCCTTAACCGTCCTACAGAGCGCCGCATTCCAGGCGCGCCGTTGTTTCTTTGGAATCGACCGATTCCTGTGCATTGTCACTCATGTGGCCTGCCTGCGCCATGATCAGGGTTGGCCATCGTTTCGGCGTCTACTGAACGCGCCCGCCCGGAGTTGCCAGCACATGTTCGCGATCGGGCTGCCCATCAGCCCCAGCGCCAGCAGGAACAACGGCCAGTCGAACGCACCCGGCAGCATCCCGGAAAGCGCGTCCTCGCTCCACTCCGGTGCGTGG
>Ga0111144_1076_pt1 | contig 11263 bp, 11 predicted proteins | sample DeeMarSeWOR28_12_FD_80235 | JGI IMG/M metagenome (GOLD analysis project Ga0111144, IMG submission 80235) | Betaproteobacteria bacterium SG8_40
GTCAAACATAAACTCGGTATCGATTACGAGACCTTGTCGAAGGAAAACCCGCGGCTGGTTTACGCCAGCATTTCCGGCTTTGGTGAGGACGGGCCGTACCGCGACCGCGCCGGGTTCGATCAGGTGGCACAGGGAATGGGCGGCCTGATGTGGGTAACCGGCCTCCCCGGCCAGGGGCCGGTGCGGGCCGGAATCCCGGTTGCCGACCTGAGCGCGGGGTTGTTCGCGGCAATCGGTATTCTAATTGCCTTGCAGGAGCGCAGTGTCTCGGGCGAAGGGCAGTGGGTGCAAAGTTCGCTGTTGTCGGCGATGGTAACGATGATGGACTTCCAGGCTGCCCGCTGGCTGGTTGAGGGAGAGATTCCGGAGCAGGCCGGAAACGACCATCCGACCTCGATGCCGACCAGCGTTTATCCGACCAAGGACGGTTTCGTGAATATTGCCGCTGCCGGTGACATCATCTACGCGCGCATGTGCAACGCGCTGGGTATTCCGGAACTTGCTGACCACGCCGATTACGCCACGGCCGACCTGCGTTCGCGCAATCGCGTTGCGCTCAGCGAGGCCATAGCCGGGCAATCCAAACGCTTCACGTCTGCAGAGCTGATCGAGCTGCTCAACGATGCGAGTGTGCCAAGTGGTCCCATATACAAGATGAACGAAGTGTTCGACGATCCACAAGTCAAACACCTCGGGCTGGCGGCTTCGGTTCCGACGAGCGGGGCGGGCGAACTCAAGCTGGTCGGTCCGGCGATGCGGCTGTCCCGTACGCCGTCGCAGATGAAACGCACGATGGGGCCGGCTGGAGAGCATAACGAGGAAATTCTCCGTGAACTCGGTTACGGCGAACCGGAAATCGCCGCGCTGCGCTCCGACAAAGTGATTTGAGGTGAACGGATGAGTGAAGGGAAACTACGGGTCGAGCAGGATGGCGCAGTTGGCCGCATGGTGTTCGACAATACGGCGCGGCGCAATGCCATCAATGCCGACATGTGGCGTGCGATCCCCAAGGCAATTGAGAAATTCGTCGCATTACCCGACGTGCGCTGTATCGTTTTGCGCGGCGAAGGTGAAACGGCGTTCGCCGCGGGTGCCGACATTTCCGAATTCGAGACGAAACGATCCAGCGGTGACCAGGTCAGCGCGTATGAGGCGGCGGTGACCGCTGCGCATGTTGCGATCGAAACCTCGCCCAAGCCGGTGATCGCGCTGATTCACGGATTCTGTGTCGGCGGTGGGCTCGCGACCGCGCTATCGTGCGACCTGCGTTATGCGGGCGAGAGCGCGCGTTTTGCGATACCGGCGGCACGCCTGGGCCTGGGTTACGGTGTGCATGGAAACGGCAGACTGGTGGCAACGGTTGGTCATGCGGCCGCGCGCGAGATCATGTTCACGGCGCGCCTCTATGACGCCAGCGAAGCGCTGGCAATGGGCTTGGTCAACCGGGTGATGGCCGACGACGCGCTGGATGCGTTCGTTGAGGACGTGGCGGGCAGAATTGCAGCCAATGCGCCATTGACGGTTACTGCGTCAAAGGTCGCGTTTGAGGCACTCATCGCTCCCAGTGGCGATTTTTCGGCGGCGGAATCGGCGATTGAGACGTGCATGCGCAGCGAAGACTATGTCGAGGGCAGGCGCGCATTCATGGAAAAACGCAAGCCCCGCTTCAAGGGACGCTAGTGCTCGCTGGCTTGCCGGCGCTGATGGGCAGACTCGATATGGAAGCAAATTTGACGGTTACATCCACATGCCGGCAGACGACGTTTTCGCACTCGCTGCCCTGTCCCAGGTTGACCGGGTTGTAGGTAATAAGATGGCGTTCATACGTTCAAGAAGACACGCTTCCTCCCGCCGTATGCCGTTGATCGCGCGATGGTGGGGCGACCTGGTGTTCTACTGGCACACCAGCAAGCGTTTACCCTGGTTGCTCGGCGGTGGCTCGGCGCTCGCTGTGGCGCTGTTCACGATGCTGATGCACGCGGTCGCCGCGAACGATACCAAACAGCGGGAGCTGACGTGTCTTGCGAAGAACGTCTATTACGAAGCGCGCGGTGAGCCGCTGGAGGGGCAATTCGGTGTCGCGGAAGTGACGATGAACCGGGTGGTCGATTCGCGTTACCCAGGGACGATCTGCGAGGTGGTGTACCAGCAGCGATGGGATTATCTTCGCAAGCGTAATGTGGGCGCTTTCTCCTGGACGGAGTTCGATATGGTCGAGGAGCCGCAGGGGCGCGCATGGACGACCGCAATGTCGGTTGCAGATGCCGCTTTCCACGGCCGCCGAACGCAGATGCTGCAAGGCGCCGTTCATTACCATGCTGAGCACATCCAGCCAAGTTGGTCGCGGGGCAAAGAGCCGGTGGCCAGGATCGGCCGTCACACGTTCTATCGCTAGGAATGCCTCGGCAAGGCATTCGTTCGCATGAGGCCGGGAATCGTCACTGTTGATGTGAACGCGTCCGGAACGCACAGATTCTTTTTTTGGAGGAAACCATGAAACACGTCATACGAGCATGTCTGGCGGGTGCTTTTCTTTCGGCATCGGTTGCACAGGCGATCACAATAGATGCACAGGTTGAAGGGCCGTTACTGAAAAAGGAGCGCGTTCTGGAGTTTGCGAGGCAGAACCTGGAAGGCAAAGTTGCGCAGGTGCCGGACCTGGGGCAGGGAGGAAAGCACCGTTTGTTCATACGGATAGCTTCGAAGCACGTCGGACCGAAAAGCTGGTTTCTGTATCTCGCCGAGGTGCAGTTGCAGCGGCGTGTCACCGACGTTGATACCGGGCGCATCTACTGGGCTTCGATTCGTTCGGCGGTACTCTGGGGTACGGTGCCATCGGAGATAGAGGTTCGCGAAGCACTCGGCAGTTTGCTGAGTGAAAAGGTAAGCACGTGGGAGCCCGATTGAGGCCGGTGCCAGGAGGCGAATCGTTCGAAACAGGGCCGCCATCAACGCAATCTTCAGGAGGCACAATGGCTACGAGTAAATGGTTTCTGGCAGCAAGCGCAGCAGCACTGATCGGTCTGGTATTTGAGGCAGGCGTCGTCGTCGGGGAAAATACGGCGCCGCGGGAACCGCGGGGTGTCAGCGTTGGCTCCGCCAGCACGCTGGATCTAGGGCCGGAACTCGACAGCCTCGACGGCCGGCAGTTGCGCGTGCGGATCATTACCTTCGAACCCGGTGGCGCGGTGCCGTTGCACAGCCACGATGGCCGACCGGGCATTGCGCACGTTCTCAAAGGCACGGTGACCGAACACGTGGAGGGTAAGGGCGTCTTCCAGCGCAAGCAGGGCGACAGGCTCATCGAGGACAAGAATACCGTCCACTGGGTTGAGAACCTCGGCGATGAGGTCGCTATGGTCTTTGCGACGGACGTCTACAAACCGTAGTCAAAAGAATCCTGCCTGGATCAAGCGGGCAGAAGGGTAACCTGGCCGCCCAACGCCGGGCGGGGGAAGTGCGTTAGCGCAGTGAGGCAGCTTTCAGATCAGGGGAGTTGTTCCAGCAAGCGGGCCACTTTGATGCCAGGCTCGCTGTCCGGGTAGGCGGCAACGAGGCCTTCCCAGGCGCTGCGGGCGCCGGCGGCATCGCCCGTTTCCAGATGGGCTTTGCCGAGCAGAAACATCGTATCGGGCGTTTTGTCGCTATCGGGATGGTCGCGCAGTAGTGTTTCGGCGGTCTCGATCGCGCCCTGATATTCGCCTTGGCGCAGCAGTGCTTCTGCCAGCCAGTAACGGGCACCGGGAGACATCGGGTCATCGCCATACAACTGCAGGAATGCCTGCAGTTCGGCGATTGCCACGCTGTAGTTGCCGGCCTGGTACTTCTCGAGCGCGGATTCGTAGATCGTTTCCGAGGCGCTCTTTGCAGCTGGCGCCTGGGCCGCCGATACTACGAGTTCATGCATCGCCGCGAGTGCTTCCTCGAGGCGTTGCAGCCTGTTTTCCAGGTCGACGATTCTTGCTTTGTCTTCACTGGTATCGATGTCGGGCTTGGTTTCGATTTTTCTCACACGCGCATCGAGGTCGGTCGCGATTCTCAACTGACTTTCACGTGCGCGTTGAGCGTCCCCGACAAGCTCCTCGACCTGCCCCCGCAGGCCGGCCATCTCTGACCTCAGTTCCTCGTTTTGGTTGAGCAGTTGTATCAGCTGATAGGCGACGCTATCCATTGCTGCCTGCGCTTCGTCATTGGCTACGCACGGAATGGCAACCAGACTGCCTAGCAGCAGAATGATTGCCCCCGGGAGAGGCCTCAGGTGGCTGAAGGTCGGTTTCATCGGTGTGCTTGCGCGCGGTTCCGGTCCGAGCTGCGCGAACGCGTCGGCAATAAAAAGCCATTGTTGCCGGACACGATCACGGAGGGCTCTCAGTTCTTGAACATCGGGTAGGCGATGTCAGCCCGCCGATTGCGTGCCCAGCTTTCCTCGTTCGCGCCATAGGCGATCGGCCGTTCCGCACCGTAGCTCACTGCCTCGACCTGGCGTTTCGGAACACCCAAAGCCAGCAGCGCGCGCTGCACCACATCGGCGCGACGCTGTCCAAGCGCGATGTTGTATTCCGGGCTGCCGCGGTCATCGCAGTTGCCTTCCACGAAAATCTTTACCGTCGGATGCGCGATCAGGAAGCGCGCGTGGGCGGCGATAATCGGTGCATATTCAGCCTTGATCTGATACCTGTCGAAATCGAAGTAGATCGATTGCTCGAGCAGCAACGGGTTTGCCTTGCGCAGCTGTTCCTCAGTCACCATGCCTACCAGGCTGGGATCGTCGTCATCTTCCATGCGCTGCTTGCGCAACTCCTCGATCTGCCTGAGTTCCTCCTGCCGGCGAGCCTCAGCTTGCCGACGTTGCTCCTCGAGCCGGGCTTCCTCTTCCTTGCGCATTTCTTCCCAGCGTCGCTGTTCTTCAGCAATTCGCTCCTCTTCCACCCGCCGTTCCTCGGCGAGGCGGGCTTCTTCCTGCTTGCGCGCTTCCTCGCGGCGAGCCGCCTCCTGCCTTGCCGCTTCCTGGCGTGCGGCCTCCTGCCTTGCCGCTTCCTGGCGTGCAGCTTCCTGCCGCGCCGCCTCCTGCCGCGCCGCCTCCTGCCGCGCCGCCTCCTGTGCGGCGGCCTCCTGCGCAGCGCGCTCTGCTTCGCTCTGTGAACTCCGGCTGCCTATAGCCGAACAGCCCGTCAGAACAATGACGAGACTCAGAATTAATAGACGTTTCATCGTGCTACCTCCACTCGGTACGATTCATAAGGTCCCCAGGCAACTCCCCGGATGTCATGCGCATGGGTGGCAATTCCCCATCGTGTACTGCCGTCGATGGAAATCGCCGCCAGAGCGCCGCGTCCCTTGACTTCGGTTGCGTATAGGATTGCTTTGCCATTGGGAGAGAAAGCAGGAGACCGATCATCCTGCCCGGACGTCAGGTATCTCACCTCGCCGTCACCAATGTTCTGTGCTGCGATGCTGAAACGGCCGTCTTCCATGCGCACATAGGCGAACCACTCGCCGTCCGCAGCATATTTCGGGGACGTGTTGTAGCGTCCGTCGAACGTCAATCGCTCTGCGCGGCCGGATCCATCTACGGCAAGACGGTAGATCTGCGGGCTCCCGCCGCGATCCGACGTGAACAGGATGTGGCGACCGTCTGGTGAAAAACTGGGCTCGGTATCCCGTGAGCGGCTGTCGCTGAGCCGCCGCTCACTGCCACCGCTGCTATCGATTACGTAGATCTGCGAACCGCCGTCCTTGGACAGGGTCACGGCAAGTTTCTTTCCGTCGGGAGACCAGGCGGGTGCTGAGTTGGTTCCGCGGAATTTCGAGACGACTTTGCGTGTGCCCTTGGTAATGTCGTGCACATAGATTCTTGGTCTTTGACGTTCGAACGAGACATAGGCGAGTTGCGTTCCGTCCGGAGACCATTGCGGCGACATGATGGGCGAATCGGTCTTGTAAAGCACCTGCCGGTCGTAGCCGTCAGCGTCCGCGATCAGGCTCGTGGACCCGATCGGCGATGCGATGGGCGAGGAATCTGACAGAGGACGGCGGTTCGGTCATTGTTTCCTCGATGACGCGTTCTTGCCGGGCGACATCGACCAGTGCGTAACGGGCAACGAACGCTCCGTCTTTCCTCGACACCTTTCCGATTACCACCATCGCAGTGCCCATCGAGGCGAAATACTCGTGATCGACCTTGTCATCGACTCCGGCACCCAGCCCGGATGCCTCGACCACTCTCAGCGCGCTGCTGCGCATCAGGTCCGCGGCGATGATCTGGCCGATGCGTTGTTCTTCCTTCACCTGCTCGTCACCGTGGAAGGAAAGCACCGCGATTGGAATGCGGCTGCCTTCTCCGCCGACAACTTCAACACTGACCTGACCGCGCGCAACCCCGGACAAGCTGGCGAGAAGGAGTGCGCACACGGCGATCAGGCTGCGAATATCGCGATTCATGAAGGTCACTCTTTCGGTCGAAAACTCAATAGAAGGTTTCTGAAATTCGCCTGGAACAGGCCCGGCTCCTGTGGAACCGGCAACGGCTGTGCGGCGAGTATGGCGCGCTCAACTGCCGCGTCATATGTTGCTACCCCGCTTGATTGCAATAACCGGACCTGGGTCACGGTTCCGTCTGGCAGAAGTGACACTTCATAGTTTGCTTCGGGGTTGCCGCGCAGGTCCGGGGGCAAAATGACGCGCTGGCGGATCTTCGCGCTGATGCGCGCGCGGTAATCGTCGGTCAGCTGTCTGGCTGCGGCTTCCGCCGCTTCCCTCGTTTCCTGATCGTCGCGACGCTGTTGCGCGGCAACCTGGATCTCCTGCAGTTCTTGCGCCAGCTTGCGCTCGCGTTCTTCGAGACGTTTCCTCTGCTCGGCGATCCTCGCCTGCCTCTCATGATCGATCGTGTCATCGAGGCGAGCGTTCTCCTCCTCGCGCAGTAACTGTGCGAGGGCCAGGGCGCGCTGGCGTTTCAATTCTTCGATGTCGACTTCCGGCCGCGGCGCAAGCTGCTCTTCCAGTGCTGCTGGTGGCATCGACGGAGACGGCTGTGCAGTGGCGCGACGCGGCGGCTCAGGCGCCGTTTGTTCGAGTTTGCGTTCGCGGGCGGGTGCCGCCAGATCTGCACGCGGTGGCGCTGAGATCGGTGCGGGTGCGGATTCGAATGCGACATCGACCGTCGGTCTGGGCGGGCTCGGCGCCGGTGCTGGCGCCACCTTCGTGCTTACCGGTTCCGGGGTGAACGCTGCGACCGGCGCCGGCAAGGGCTCGAGCGCCGGCTGTGGCGGGGCGGGTGCGGCCGGTTCTTTCACCGGCGTGGGCTTGCTGACCGGCTCGACTTTGCGCGGGGCCGGCTTCGGAGTGCTGCGCGCGGTCGTTTTCTGCGCGCTCGCGGGCATCGACTCCCAGAGCTTGACGGACGCATGCGGCTGAATTTTTTGCGGCCAGCTCATGTTCAGTAGCAGCACCGCAGCGAACGCAGCATGCACGGCGACGGTGAGCACGCCCGCGGCAAGCGGCTTGGGCTCATCTTCGATCCAGCGACGGGTATCAAGCGTGGCTGTGCTCATTCCTGGGCGCAATCCGAGATGTCATCGTTGCGTTCAGGAGCTGGGCAATGCCAGCAGTCCGACATTTTCAACGCGGTTACGAATCAGCATGTCCATCGTCTTCAGGACAAGGTCATACTTGATTTCCTTGTCGGCAGTGATGATGACGGCCTGTTGCGGTTTGTTCTCTTGCTTGGCACGTATGACTTCAGCCAGTTCTGCGCGGCTGACTGGACGGGCGTGGCCCGAAATGTCGTGGTCAATCACCGAGATCGAACCATTGGCTGCGATTTGTACCTCGATGGGTTCGGCCGGAGGGCTGTCCACGTTGCCAACGGACGGCAGGTTGACGATTCCGGGCGTGATCATCGGCGCGGTAACCATGAATATAACCAGCAGGACAAGCATTACGTCGATATAGGGAACGACGTTGATCTGGCTTACCAGCCGGGGTCGGCGGCGAATCGCCACTACGCTTCCTCGCTTGCGTCGGGTTCGCCCTGCAGCCTGTTTGACAGTTCCTCCATGAAACTGTCGAAGCGCGTGGACAAGCGCTCCAGGTTGCGTACAAAGTGATTGAAACCGACGACTGCCGGTATTGCCGCGAACAGTCCCATCGCCGTCGCGATCAGCGCTTCAGCGATGCCGGGTGCGACACTCGCCAGTGTGGCCTGGCCTACGTTGGCCAGGCCGCGGAAGGAGTTCATGATGCCCCACACGGTGCCGAACAGACCGATATAGGGGCTAACCGATCCCACCGTTGCGAGGAAAGAGAGCTTGCTCTCCAGACGGTCCATTTCGCGCTGGTAGGCGGCGCGCATCGCGCGGCGTGCCCCTTCCAGCTGGGTGCCGCTGAGCGTTCCTCGGCCGATTTTCCGCAGCTTGCTGGCTTCGCGGAAGCCCGCCACGAAGATGCGGCCCAGGCTCGCACTGCGATGCCGGGATTTGACTTCGTTTTCATAAAGCACGGGCAGACTGGCGTTTTCCACGAATCCGGCTTCGAATGCATCGGTCTGCTGCAACGTCTCGCGAATCGAGAACATTTTCCGAAAGATGTACCACCAAGACATGATCGACATGCCGAGGAGGATGGCCATGACAAGCTGCACCAGAAAACTGGCGTTGCCGATCAGGGCCCAGAATCCCATGTTGTGGCTGACTTCCATTTGCGGTCTCGCTTTTACTGGCGTAGCTCCGCCCGGCAAGGCTCCGTGTGCCTGCGTGGACGATGCCGGCGGTTCTCGTTGGCTCGATTGGGAGTGAAATCGACGTTTGGTACCTCGTAAGAGCAAAGTCCGTGCTAGTCACACCGGCACCCAATGCCGTGTGCATCGGCGAAGCTTGCTTCGAATGCGCCTGATCGTCGCGGTGAGGGACAAGCCGCGGCGCTGATCGTGCCGCCTGCCGGTCCCGTTCCAGATCCGGCAATTATCGGAGTTATCCCGATATTTCATAAGGTTAGGATTGGAAAGGTTGGTGCTGGGCCAAGCCGCCGGGGCATGCGACGGCAGCTGCTCGCTGTCGGCAGGGGCTTTACCAAAAGGAGCGTGCTTCGCATCGCTGCCGGACCGTTTCTCGGCCATCGCCGGCAGAAAGGCCTCAAAGCGGGGTATTGCGACGACCTATGTCATACGCCAGTGGACGGCGGTTGCCAGCCTGGCAGGATCGGCGGCGGCGCGAGTGAAATCAGACGCTTGCAAGGCACGGCTGGCTGCCTCTTCGGGCACTAGCGAGGGCTGGGCAAGAACCGGGTCCGTGTCAGCTCGCGGCTGTCGCCCGGATCGGGCGGCGATGGTCCGGTGCCTTTGGTTGCCGCAACCGGAATGGAATGCCGGGGCCGGCCGGAAACGGTGATAAGGAAAACTGCCGGCGTCAGTCCAGCGTGCCGGAGATCAGCTCCTGGCGTTTGGCCAACTCGCGGGCCGCGTTCTTGGCCTTTTGCGGGCGGTGTCCGGTAAACAGTGCGTTGCACAGTTTGTCGAAACTCATGCTCGGACACTTCCAGTCGCCCTGGCCGGCGTCGCAGCCGATCGCTCTGGCCGTTTCCAGATGTGCGTCCGATTCGATATCGACGGCAATCACTTCGATTTTCAGGCTGCGAGCCATCTGAACGCCTGCCGAGAGCACTGCCTTGCAATGGTCGTCCTCGATCGCCTCGGCAAGCATGCCCGGTGCAAGCTTGATGGTGTGCACCGGCAAGTCGAACAGATAGGTCAGTGCCGAGGCGCCGATGCCGAATTCATCGATGCAGACCCTGAAGCCCATTTCTGATATCTCGAGAAGGGCAGTAACCTGCTCTTCGGAAATGGGCATCGCGGTTTCGTGGATGCAGAATTGCACATGCTGTGGGTCGATCTTCGAATCAAGCAGCAGTCCGCGCAGCTGCCGCAACAACGACTCCTGGCGGGACAGTTGCTGGGGCGAAAGAGTATGGATTACGCGCATTGGCCAATGGCCCATGGCTTTCCACTTGCGAATCGCCTCGAAGGTCAACCAGAGGGCAGTCTCGCCGAGCGGGGCGGCCATGCCGGTTTCGTCGGCTATCTGCATGAAATCATGCAACTCGATTGTTCCGAGCTTCGGATGTTCCCAGCGCAGGAAGCTTTCCACGCCGAACAGTTCGCCGGATTCCAGTTCGAAGAATGGCTGGAAATGAACCGCGAACTCATCTTTGAAAATAGCTGACCGGAGGTCGCTTTCGAGCGTCAGGCGTTGCTTTGCCCGCGCTCCCATTTCCGGATCGACGGAATCGGTGGGGAATACGCTGACGCCGATGTTGGGCCGGGGGGCGAAGCTGTGCTCGCCGATGTACGCGGGCGCACTCAGAAACGACTGGATTCTTGCCGCAAGTTTGCTGACGATTTCAGGGTCTCCGAGACTGTCGATCATGACAGCAAACTCATCACCGGAAAGCCGTGCCATGGTGTCCTGTTTACGGCTGATGCGCGAGATACGCGTGACTATCTCGCGGAGGTAGTCGTCGCCGGCTTCACGCCCCAGGGTATCGACAATGCTGCGGTACTGGCCGCTGTTGATCGTCAAGACCGCGACGAAACGGCCTTCCGCCTGGGCGTTGGTCACTGCCGCTTGCAATGATTCGAGAAACTGTTCCTGGTCTGGCAGGCTTTTCAGCGGATCGGTCGTTTTGTCTGCATCTGATTGTGCGGCACCCGGTTTGCCTGCGGCTGCATCACGAAACGAAGCGATCAAGCACGGGCCGGTTTCTTCGGAATCGAAACGCTTCAGACTGACATCGAGCGAGATTTCCGTGCCTTCCTTGGTCAACGCCCGCATGTCGTGCAAATGGTTGACGCCGGTGGTGCTTTGCCCGCTTGCCGCCTGCATCAATCGGTCCCACCACAGAGCGTAGTCGGCGCGCGAGTCCACCGGCGCAAGATCTTCGGCTTTCCTTTCGAGCAACTCCTCTGGGGTGTAGTGGAGCAGGCTCTGCATTAATGAGTTCGCCGCGACGATCGCGCCGTCTTCGGAAATCATCATGACCGGATCTGGGAGGGATTCGATATGTTGTTTCATGCGTGGCTCTTTTTTTGGCGCGACGGCAGACCTGATGAAGCAGGTAAAAAGCAGAAAACATGCCGCGATGAGGGCGTCATCGCTGGAAAACCGGGGGGCGCTTGCCGGCTCTACCGTTTCGCCAGACACGATGTATCGGCAACAAACGCTGACCAAACCGGGATGCGACACACCTGCGGCCATGCCGTAAGAATAAA
>Ga0111144_1065_pt1 | contig 10846 bp, 9 predicted proteins | sample DeeMarSeWOR28_12_FD_80235 | JGI IMG/M metagenome (GOLD analysis project Ga0111144, IMG submission 80235) | Betaproteobacteria bacterium SG8_40
CCCTCCTTGAGCATCCCCAGTGTTGCGCAGGTTTCCAGCCCGAGAGACTTCACCGCGCTGATCATTTCCACCACCTTGGCGAGGTCGCGCTGCTTCGGTCCCCGCCAGGCTGCGCCCATGCAGAAACGCGTGGCGCCGACTTCCTTCGCCGCCCTGGCTGCGGCAACCACCTCGTCAACGTTCATCAACGCCTCGTTATCCACTCCGGTGTGATACCGGGAGGCCTGCGGGCAATAACCGCAGTCTTCGGGACAACCGCCGGTCTTTACCGAGAGCAGCGTCGATAACTGAACCGCGTTGGGCTTGAAATTCGCGCGATGAATCTCCTGCGCCTTGTAAACAAGGTCGCTGAACGGCAGTTCAAGCAGGCCCATTACCGCGCCTGGCGTCCAATGAGTTCCACCGGCATGCTCTTGCATGGATCGTTGCGGCTGTGTCGCGGCTGTGTTCATTACAATGAGTTCCGTCGATAGGGGATAGCATGCGTATTATAGGTGCTGATAGCGGTGGCGATACGGTAGCCTCGCTGATCTGCAGGACAACACCTCCGGGCCCCGTACCGGCCCCGGTATTTTCTGCGCTCGCCGGTTGGCCCGCCGTTCGGCATGCTTAGCTCGGGCGCCTGCTTGCTGTGCGGTGCCTCGTCCGGCGAATCCGGACTCTGTCAGGGCTGCTTTGACTCGCTGCCCTTCGCCATCGGTGAGCGCTGCCCTGTCTGCGCCGTATCGACGCCCGGCGCCACGCAGTGCGGACGCTGCCTGAAGCATCCTCCGGCGTATGACCGGGTCGTGGTTGCACTCGACTATGTGTCCCCGGTGGATTTCCTGATCGCGGACCTGAAGTATTCGCGCAAGCTCGCGGCGGCCCGCGCACTGGCATATCCGCTCGCGAGACGCCTCGAACAGGAACCGTATCCGGATATCGTACTGCCGATGCCAATCGCCGTATCCCGGCTGCGCGAGCGTGGCTTCAACCAGGCTTCCGAAATCGCCCGCCATGCTTGTTCCGGCTTCGGTATTCGTATCTGCGAGCGGATCGTGCGCCGCAGCGTCGCGAGGCAGTCACAGACTGCCTTGCCCTGGCGTGATCGCGCCAGAAACGTGCGGGGTGCATTCGACTGCGAGTCTGACCTCGACGGAAAAACGATTGCCGTGGTCGATGACGTGATTACGACAGGCGCTACGCTAAACGAACTGGCAAGGACGCTGAAAAGTGCCGGTGCCGACAAGGTCATCGGCTGGATTGCGGCGAGAACGCCTGCTCAGCGCTGACAACAGTTAGTTGACGGCCCTGCCCAGTTGCGCGCGCTGTTGGTCGACAAATGCCTGCAGACCGGGTTCAAGCGTGCCGATAGCGGTCGCTTCGTCGAATGCCTGCAACGCCTCGCCTTCATTGCCGAGTGCGCGCAGGCTGATACCCAGGCCCATAAGCCAGATGGCATTGCGCGGCATGAAGGCAAGCGCATTTCGATACTGAACGGCGGCTTCCTCGTGCTGCCCCGCCCTCTGCAGAACCGCTGCCAAAAACGACAAATACACCGCATCGGTTCCGGCATAGGTTCGGGTGTCCTCGAGCGTTCGCATCGCCATTTCCAGATCGCCGCGCGCAACCTGCAAGCGCGCCAATATCATCGCCTGCTTCGGTTGCCGCGGATTGGCGCTCAACGATTCGGCCAATACCGCCTCTGCGTCCTCCATGCGGCCCGCATCGATCAGAATGCCCACCAGCGCTTGCTGCGCCGCGTCGTGTGACCGGTCTTCACTGATCGCAGCCCGAAACTGCGTTTCGGCGTCGGCCATACGCCCGCGGCGAAGACTGGCTACACCGAGCCGAAACAAATTTTCAGCGCGCTCGAATGAAGTCAGCTGGCGCGCCTGTTTCTCGATCGGGCCGCCAGGGACATCTGCGGGAATGACAACCTGCTCCAGATCATCGTCCGCCGGCCCGTCAACGGCGACGGTTCCTTCCACCGCGCCCGCTTTCGAGACCGGCGTCTCCTGCCGGACCGGTGTTGCCCCGGCAGCCGCCTTGCTTTGCGTATCGCCCCGTTCACTGCGCTCACTCGCCGCCGCGACAATCACCCCGGGTTGCCGCTCAGGCTGCTGCCCGGATGCGGGTACACGGCTGTTCGCTCCGGCGGCCGCTGGCGCTGTCGCGCCACCATTTGCGACGGCGGCCGTCCCGGCCGTCGCGCGGCGCGCCTGGGGCACGATCGACAGTTCTTCTGATAACTGGAACACCGGCATCATCAGCGCTGCCTCGACCTGCGCCTGCACCGACTCGCTCAAATCCGGCGTTTCAAGGGATGCCTGCGCGAGTGTTCCTGCAGGCTGCAAAGGTGAAATATCGGGAGGGGACGATTTCAGTTTCGCGATGAGCGACGGATTGCCGGTCAACGCAAAAGCAATGGCGCCGATGACGATGACCAACCCGAGTATCAGAACCGCCGGCCCACGGTAACTTCGCGCTTGTGCGGCGGTAACCGCGCGCACTTGCCCGGGAAGCGGAACATCCGCCGGCGGCGACGCGCGACGCGCCTCGAGATCCTGCAGCACCCGGTTGATGAGACTCATACGACGAACAACCAGACCGCGACACCAAACACTGCGGCCGCAGCCAGCGCCAGAGCTGGCCGAAACGATCGCACCCGGTGAACCGCCGCCGGCGTGTCCTGCGCCGCGCGCACCACATGTTTGCGTGATACCTGCGGCGCGCCCTCGCCATACGCCGCAAGAAGCGCCTTGTGCGCGATGACATTGACCAGTCTCGGCACGCCTCCGGCATGCTTGTAGAGTGCGGCAATGGACCCTGGAGCGAACAACCGGTCTCCGGCATATCCTGCCACTTTCAGGCGATGCGAAACATACTGCTCGGTTTCATCCCTCGACAGGCCGCCGAGTTGATAATGAAAAGTGATGCGCTGATTGAGTTGGCGAATCGGGGCCTCGGCGAGTGTTTGATCCAGCTCCGGCTGGCCGAACAGCACCACCTGGACGAGTTTGCGCTTTTCGGTCTCCAGATTCGAAAGCAGGCGCAGGGCCTCGAGCGTCTCGATCGGCATCGCCTGCGCTTCATCGAGAATCACGATGACCTTCCTGCCCTTTCGTGCGAAACCGAGCAAGGCATGATTGACCGCCTTGATGAGCGCGTGCCGGTCGGCTTCACGATCGACAGGCGTACCCAGTTCCTCCGCGAGAGCGAGCAGCAACCCGCGAAAATCGAGCATTGGATTGGGAATGTACGCTGCGACGTAATCGTCGCCCAGAGTCGAGAGAAATCGACGACAGAGCAGGGTCTTGCCCATGCCGACATCGCCCGTTATCTTGATAAAGCCCTCGCCGGATGTGCTCGCCACGAGCAACACGTTGAGTGCTTCCTGATGGGATGAAGCCGAGAATGTGAACGCGGTGTCGGGGGTCAAACCGAATGGCGGTTCCCGCAAGCCAAAATGCCCTCGGTACATCCCCTAGTTTCCCGCCATGCTCAATCCCGCGCGGCGCGGGTCGTCATCGCGCATCGGCCGGCTCTGCTGAAGACGCGCGGTCTCGCGGGAACTGGTTTATCCGCTCACGCGTATCCTGAAGGTCCTCCATCCAGTCGGCCGAACTCTTGATGATCGTTGGCTTGACCAGAATCACCAGTTCACTCTTGTCGGACAAGCCCTGCGAATTTCCAAACGCGCTGCCAACCACTGGCACATCACCAAGTCCTGGCACCTGGCGGCGGTTACGCGCTTCCAATTGTTTCATCAACCCGCCAATGGCGACAATCTGGCCATTGGTGACGCGGACGATCGTGTCCGATTCGCTGATTTCGCTCGACGCCAGAGGCAATCTGAACTGACCCGCGCTGCCAAGATCGAGATCCTTGGTCACTTCGGTCACGCGGCTCACAGACGGATGGATATGCAGCGTAATGATGTCGTTATCGTCGATCTGCGGCGTCACGTCGAGCGCGACGCCGGAAAAGAACGGCTGGGTGGTGATCGTCGGCGACTGCGTGCTGGTCGCCCCGGTAAACGTGATATTCGACGTGACGTTGGTCACGAAAAACTCGTCCGTGCCGACCTTGAGCACAGCCTTCTGGTTGTTCAGCGTCGCAATGCGCGGACTCGATAGCACCGACAAGTCGCCCTGCGTCTCGAGAAACGAGATCAGCGCGGCAAAGTTGCTGGTCTGGAAGGCCAGTCCCAACAGGGTACCGGGAGTTCCCGCGCCAGCCTCTATGAATCCCGAAACCGCGCCCGGCAATGAATCGAGATTCGAATTTGGTTTGATAGTCCCGTCGTCGTTACGCGCCGTGAATCCGCTCAAGGTACCCGTGGGCGAGAGCGAGGAACCCGGGGACACTATTCCACCGGCAAACCTGCTGTTGCTGCCGCTATCGAATGCGGCCCAGTTCACCCCGGTCTGCGAACCGTCTCTGAGGCGCACGTCGATGATTTTCGCTTCGAGCATCACCTGACGCTCCACGACCACCGACATGGTTTCGAGCAACTTGGCCACGTCGCGCAACTCCGACGGAAACGCCCGCACGACGATTACGCCGGCCTGCGGACTGACGACGACGTTTCGCCCGCCTTCGGAACCGATCATCACCCTCACTGCGGTCGCGATCTCGCTCCATAGGTCATTGTCGGAGGATGTTTTCACCCGGCTGCTTTCCAGTGCCCTGCTGGTGGATGTGCCGGACACCGCTGGTACCGTGGTGGCGCCCTGTGTTCCGGGCGTTGCTGTGTCGGAAATCGCACCGGAACTGATCCGTACCTCGGTTTCACCCTTGCGTTTCGAAACCAGGTAGTTCACCTGGAAGACGCGGGTTTGCAGCCCGATAGGCTTGATCATGATCCGCGTTCCCTTGATTCCGTATTCGTATCCGTAGACCTCGCGGATCGTTTCCAGCGCTTCGACTACCGTGACATCCTTAAGGTCAATCGAAATCGGATCCTTCACCTCGGGGTGAACCACCATGCTGTAGCGGGTGCCGTCAGCGATCGCCAGGAACACCTGATTCGCGGGCGCCTTGCTGACCTGCAAATCGAAACGGGGCTCGATGGGCCGCCCATCGACTTGCGGCATTTCAACACTGATAGGCGGCAACAGCGCATCGCTGACCGCCGACGCTTCCGGTACCGCGGCAGTCGCCCTTACAGCCTCGTCCATTTCCGATTTCGCCGTTTCAAACTCAAGTGGCGGCGGCTGAATCGATGCGCACGAGCTGATCGCGGCCACCAGCAGCAGCGAAAGCAACCGCCCGGCGACATGCCAGGGCGTCGACACGACTGCCCTGGAATGGTCAGGTGATTTTCTTCTCGACTGCCTCATTCGTGGCCCTTCTTCCGTTCAGACAATGTCGCCGTTACCTCGACCTTGCTCACTTCGGGATAGAGTCGCAGAGTGCGCGTTTCCTTCGAACCCTTCATTACGACTTCGCCTTCGCGTATATCCACCAGACGAAAGCCGGATACTGTATCGCCGAGCGACATGACGCGACCGCTGATGACGGCGGTCTTTCGCTCCGGCGAGATCAATACGGTTTGCAATACCAGGCCGCCGCGTGAGTGACTCTTCGCAGCTGCCGGCTTCGACGAGGCCTCCAGGGGCGGGCGTGTCGGATCGCGCAACTGCTGTGCAACGGCCATGACAGGCACAGACGCAATTAACAGACCAGAAATGAGAGCAATGACTGGCCTCATCACACCACCAGCCAGTCCCTGTCCAGAGACAACGTGAACACGGTGACCGTGATACGCACCGCCGGATACTGTCGTGCATCCATTTTCGCCTCGGACCAGAACATTTGCCAGGGCAGCGCCTCCAGACGATCGAGATAACCCAGCATGTCGAGGTAACGGCCCTGCAACGTGACCTCCATGCCGTGTTTGTAGACGTTGGCCTTGCCGGCCTCCCGTTTGTCGTCTTTTCGCTCGATGAGATCCGACACGGGCAAGGTCTTGAGACTTACCAGCTTCACCCGCGTGTCACGGGTAAGCATCTTCTCCAGTATCTGCGCCATCTGCTGCGGCGGCACGAGGCCACGGTTGATTGCCTGCATCTGCTCTTCCAGGCTGCGCACCTGCTCGGAGAGCCTCGCGATGCGCGCTCGGGCCTGCTCATCCGGATCCCGCGATAGCTGGATGGTCACCGATTGCCCTTGCGCTCGTGACATCGCGGTCGCAGCACTCACTTCGCTCAGTTGCGCGGCAAGTACGCGCTGCCGGGCAAGCGACGAATCGAAACCCGAATAACCCAAAATAAGGATGACGGCCAGCCCCCCCGCCAGCAACACTCCGCGCTCGCGTCTGGTGAGGAGTCCGAACCGTTTCTCCATCCGGCGCCACCACTGTTTCATGGGGTGTCCCCGGCATCGAATGCCCTTGCCAGCGGCAGCGTTGACAATCGAAATTCGATGTATGCGGCATCCGCACCCGCCGGGTTGCTCTTTGAATCCGGCCGGCGCATTTCCAGTTCGGCAAATGCATGCCCCTGCATGACTTCTTCGCGATTGAGCCGCTGCAGGTAGCTTGGCACCAGTTCCGGACGAATCGCACGTCCTTCGAGCACAACGTGCTGACCGGCGCCGGACACTTTCAGCCCGGTCAGCCAGAGTCCCGAAAACGACTGACGCGCAAAAGCGGAAAGATGTTGCGAAAACCCGGTGGTATCGCCGATGACCCCGCCCTGCAATGTTGACATGACCTCTTTGCGGCTGGAGACCTCGGCCTCGAGCTGGGCCACTTCTGCAGCCAGCCGGGTATCCGATTTGCGACTGGCCAGCTGCCCCGACAGACGGTTCATTTCCGACAGGGCGGCATCACGCTCCGCCGACGCCCGCGCCAGTTCGCTCTCGAGGTTGCTGGTTCGCATCGACATCACCAGCATCACTACGATCACCAAACCGGCGGCAAGACTCCATGCAGCGGTCGCGCCTGAAAGCGACAGCAGGTCGCGTTTGTGCTCGAACGCCGGATTGTAGAGATTGATTTGCTGGCTCACGCGCCGCCCTCCGTTCGAAGTGCGGCACCAAGCACCATAAACCGCTCGGCTTGCATTGTTCGCGACGTCAACTCGGGAACACGGGAAATATCAATCGCGTCCTGCAGCCGCGCCTCTTCAACCGGAACGTACAGATTTTCAGCGAGATAAGCCTCCAACCCGGAATCTTCCGGCAACGGGGCAAGGACCAGCCTGCTCAGGGTGAGGAAACTGAATTGCCGGTCAAAGTGGTCGAGCGATCGCTGCACTTCGAGTACCAGGCGATCGAGCAACTGCTTTCGCAAATCGCCTTCGGCGTGCCCCAGTTGCGCCAGCCCGATATCGATGCCACGCGCCAGGTACAGCTCACCTGCGGCGGTGAAAGTCAGCAGCCCCCTGTCGGCAGACAGACTGAGCAGCGCCAGTGCCCGCCCCGGCGTTTCATACATGGCCGCCATGTTGCGCTGAGCCATTTCCGGAATGTCGATCACCCTGAGCGAAAGCCTGGCATCGGAAAACGATTCCATGCGCTCGGCAATCAGTTCGTTGCGCGCCGCCACGGCGTAAACCGACCGGGTTCGCGTCGGCGAGCCGGGATCGCCCGGCACGGAAAAGACATCGACGGTCGCCGTGTCGGCAGGATAGTCGAGCACGTCGTTCAACCGCCAGCGCACCGCGTCTCGCAGCTCTTCATCCGGCACCTCGGGCGCATCCATCACCTGGAGTTGATAATCGCCTTCGGGAATCAGCGTCACGCACTCGGCACGGTCGAGGCGATGCTTGCGCCGCAACCGGCTGAGTGCATCCGCCTCCGAGTCGTCAATGGGCTCGGACCCGCAGAATTCGAGAACCGGCAGCGCATCGTTCGTGCGGAGAATCCTGGCAACGTCGATGCGGCCGCCTCGAAAGCACACGGCAACAGTGCCCATTCCGGAAGTCCGCTTGTGCAGAGAGAACAAACTTTTCACAACTTGTCAAATGACACGAAATTAACTCAATAACTTATTGTCGTCAATGAAGAAATAAGACTTTTTTCCAGTATCAGTAGTTCTCCTGCAGATACAGGAATTCCGCTGCATTCCGATACACGCCGAAGGTTGCCCTCGCTACCGGGTCTTGATCCCAGGCCGCGGCCCCTCCCCAGTTCCCGCGCAGGTAACCGAGCGAGGATGAAGTGGCGGGCGCGGTACCGGGACCGACCGCGGCACAAGTCGTGCCGGTGGCGGTCCCGAGATTGAGCCTGAGGTCGACGCTGCCGTCGTTGCCGACGCCCGGCGCCGCCAGTTGCAACCCGGTGGCTTGCCCGCCCGAGAATGCGACTGCAGCACCCGGGCTAACCGCGGTCTCACAGGCAGCGAGGTTGGTCGACGCCACGAAAGCCATCGCCAGATCAGAACCATTGATCACCGTGCAATCGTCGTCGCCGTTGATGACGAATCCGGTCGGCGTGTAGTACTGGGCCTGCACGCGCAGCGGCAGTCCAAGGCGGGAAGTGCCTGAAACGTTGAACATCCGCAACCGGCCAAACCGCATCCTGGTGAACCCGCTCAACGCCTTGGCGGTACACGCGCCGCCGCACGCGCCCGTCGTTGCCGGATTCATGTCCCGTCCGGCCAGCAAGGCCAGATCGGGGTCGGACACCTGCACGCCGAGTTGCAACAGATCGTACGGTCCGTCCGGCGCCGCGGCCCGGCTGAAACTCGCAGCCACGGTGTTGACGTCGTATGCGCCCGCTACCCAGGTTGAGCCGGGGACGCTGAGGCGCGCGCTCCGGTCTACGCCATCGTCGTTGTTCTCCGCGACCATCGTCACCGCGCCAACTGCATAGCCGGCGCCGTAGTTGTTCGTGCGCGCGTCGGCGGTATTGCGCGCCTCGACGATAAAGCTGACGCCAAGTTGCGGCTGGCTCATGTAGGTAAACGCGCCGCCGGGGCAGGCATCGGCGACGCTGCTGCCGCCCAGCAAAGTGAAGTGGTCCGGATAAAAACGGCCGATCCGGGTCGGCAGCCCTGCTGCGTCGACATTGACGCCGACAAGATCAACGCCCGGGGTGTTGAGATAGCTCGCGACGGTCGCCCGCATCTGAATGCTGCCGACTTCACTGTAGGCAAGATCGTTGGCCGTTGCCTGCCCAAGGGAATAGCTTCCCGCTGTCAGCGAGATCGTACCGGTGAGCACACCCGTCACGCCGGTGGCGGGTGTGAAGAACGGCGCCGTATTGGCGGCGGACAGTGCGGTGGGCCAGTTGAATCGCGCGGTCGGCGCGTTATCCGTGATGTTTGCGCCGATATCCGGAATGCCGTCATTACCGACATCGTCCGCCGCCTGCCAGGCGTAGGCGGCAACCGTCGCCTGGTATCGGGCGGCGGCCTGGGCGGTGTCGCCGGCCGGAACGAACCCGAGTCCAGCGGTCGCGGTTCCGGCGGGGTTCGGGGTCGCTCCCTTGCGCACGTCGACAATGGCCAGGCCAAACGGCCGCACGGTCAGCGTATCCGAGTCGCTGCTGATGTCCACTCCGCTGGCGTGGCCACGCGTGTCGTCACGCAGGTTGACCGCAAACTTTCCTACGTCGGTGGTGGAAAGGCAAAAATCCCAGACGCCGTTTACGAAGGGCACGTTGACGAGGTTATTCGCACCAGGGTTCGTTGCCGGGACTGCGGTCCCCAGTGTGAGGCTCGGCGGCCCGCCGCATGTTACCGGTGGCGTGCCGCTGCTGATTGCCGGTGCCCCGGCGCCCGCCGGGTGGTCGACATCGGCATCGCCGCCACATCTCAGCACGCAGTGCATGATTGCGCCCCGCCACCGCGACATTGCCCAGGCTGTCGATAGCCGAAATGACGAAGGCGTTGTCCCGAAAATTGATCGTCGTCGAAGTTGACGCCGATGCCGGCACGGCAGCATCGACCACCGAAATGGTCAGGTCGTCAGCGTGCGTGTTGCTCAGGCTCAATGTCACAACGCCATCATCATCGGGGTCGTAAACATAGCTGGCCGCGCCATCGTCGGGCGGAGGATTGGTCAGGGTGCCGCCGAAGGCAGGCAGTTTCGTCCAGTCGCCGTGGCCGGTCGAAGTCGTGATGCTGATCGTTCCGCTGTAGTCCGGAATGGGTATGTTGCCGCTGTCACGCGCGGTGATCGTGATGTTCTTCGGCGAGCACGTGCTGCCCGACGCCGAGCCGATCTCGATCAGAAAATTGTCTACTGTGGCCGTGTTGCACAGTTGGATCGATCCAATGGCCGCCTGCATGCCGACGTCATAGGTCACGTTGAGTCTCCTGTGGATCCTGACCTCGCCGTCGGAAATAATGGCACCGGTCAGGCTGTTATCGTCCCTCATCTCAATCCTGGTATTCGGCGCCCCGTAAATCAGCCCGTTCACGACGTTATCGTCGTCAAACCTGACTTCTGCGCCGTCGTAGACATAGATCTGCAGATTCTCGGTCGCGCCTCCAACGTTGAAATCCGCGTCGTCCTTTACGTCCATCAGGTCCCTGATGAATATGCGCACCACCCCGTCCGGCGAAATGATGATGTCGTTGTTGTCATCCCAGTCGATCTCCTCGATGAAATAGTCACCCGGGGCAAACTGGGCCGCCTTGTTCTTGCCGGCTTTTAGTTGCTTGATGTAGTAGGTACCGCCGCTGAATACCGAGAGGTTGGCTTTCATGTCCACCTTGTCGTATGCGCCGGCAGGAACCGGGTTGATGTTGTTCGTGTCGACATCGATATTGCTGGTGTTCGGTGGGAACGTAGCGGGCACGATGGGTGGCAGGCTCTGGCTCGCGTTGACCAGAGCGCCGTCAGGCTGCAACGCATTGCCGGAGCCAGAAATACTGTTGCCGTTGATCGTCCAGTCGTTGTGCCAATGCAAT
>Ga0111144_1061_pt1 | contig 10083 bp, 9 predicted proteins | sample DeeMarSeWOR28_12_FD_80235 | JGI IMG/M metagenome (GOLD analysis project Ga0111144, IMG submission 80235) | Betaproteobacteria bacterium SG8_40
GCTGATGATGTTTCCGGAGGCGTTCATCAATGGCCTGATTGTGACCGACCTGGTTATGTTCAAGCCGGCCTGGATTGCGAGTTTCGACGATGATCTGTATCTGAAGGGTTAGGTTTCCCAGCCAATCGGGACGAGGCCGGGATGGGATGTACGCTAGAGTCGCCAACAAGTTGCCGCTTTGGAAGAGTTCGGGCTGGCTCGTCGCGCCAGCCAACGGTAGACTTGCTGCCTTACGCTTGAATGTTCGCGGGTGTAGTTCAATGGTAGAACATTAGCTTCCCAAGCTAAGAACGTGGGTTCGATTCCCATCACCCGCTCCAACCAAAGCAAAGGGCCCATAAAGGGCCCTTTGCTTTGGTTGGAGCGAACGACGGGTGAGAAGCCACCGGGTTCGACAAGCGAGCACGGCTCGCGCGAGGGATGATTGGCTCGCTTTGAGGCGAGTCAATCACATTCCCACCCCGACTAATTATCTGGATCCTGTGCAAGGGCTCTTGTAATCGACGGTCCATTTGATCGGTGAAGTCTCCGGGACCGCGAACGCACCGCCCGCCGGAATGGGGATTTCGCCACGGACGGTCTGCGGCGATAATGTGCGCTTACATGCGACCGGGGCGTGAAAGGTGCCGGGGCTGTCGCCGTTCATTGCGGTGCGGCTTGTAACCGGAAATCCGCCCTGCTTGAGGAGGAGTTCAAACAGTGAAGTACCTGAAGTACGGTTTGTATGCGCTGTTCGCGGTGGTTGTGCTGATCGGTGCCCTGTTTGCTTACGTTGCGGCGACATTCGATCCCAACGAATACAAGGGTGACATTGTCGAACTGGTAAAAGAGGAGACAGGCCGTACCCTCAACATCGAGGGGGACATTCGCCTCACGTTTTTCCCGAAGATCGGTGTCGGCCTGGGGCCGACGCAGTTGTCCGAGCGTGACACGCAGACCGAATTTGCCGGGGTGGACGATCTGCGTGTGGCGCTGGCGTTGCTGCCACTGCTGTCCAGGCAGATTGTCGTTGATGAAATTGTGGTCGACGGCTTGCGGGCGCGCATCATCAAGCATGCCGACGGCACCAGCAATATCGACGACCTGACCAAGGAGGCTGACGAGGACAAGGAAACGTCCAGCGATGAGAGTGACTCCGTGGCAGACGAAGGCGAACGGCCGGCGATGAAGCTCGACGTCCAGGGCGTGCGTATTGATAACGGAACGTTCACCTATCTCGACGAACAGGCCGGCGCAACCTACGAGATCGCGGAACTTTCGCTGCAGACCGGGCGCGTGGCTGAGGGAGTGCCGACGCAGTTCAATTACAGTGCTCTGGTAAGAGCCGACAAGCCGCGGGTCGATTTGCGAACAAGCGCGTCGGGCACGCTGGAGGCGGACACCGCATCACGGATTTTCAAGGTCACTGGTCTTGAGGCGGGTGCAGACGGTGTGGTTGCAACGGTCAGCGATTTGAAGCTGACGGTTTCAGCAGCCGGTGTGGAAGCGCAGCCTGCGCTCCAGAGAACCGCCGTTAGCAGTATGGACCTTGAAGTTTCGGGTGTGATGGACAAAGACCGTTTTTCCGTCAATGCGTCGGTGCCAAAACTGCTGCTGGACAAGACCGCAGTAACCGTAGAACAGCTGATCGCGAACCTCACCGGGGTATTTGCCGGGACCGAGTTAACGGAAGGCAGAATTCAGCTGCCGAAGCTGGCGATGGATCTGCAAAGCCAGCAGATCGATTTGCAGGGCTTGACGGTCGGCGCAGCAGGATCACAGGCGGAGAACACGTTTACTGCGAAACTCGATGCACCGCGGCTGGCGGTGACGCCAGAGCAGGCCAGCGGTGAGGCGGTCGTGGCGGTGGTGCAGGCGCGCGGGCCGCAGTTGCGAGCGGATGCAAACGTACGGCTGTCGGCAGTCAAGGGCTCGGCAAGTGCGTTGAACATAGGCGAACTGGTGATCGACCTGGACGCCGAGCAGGGTGAGAACGCCGTGAAAGGGCGAGTGAGCACTCCGGTTTCCGCTAATCTGGAAACACAGCGTTATCGCTTGGCCGCGATTGCCGGCGAATATGAGGTGCGGTCGCCTGCGTTGCCGATGAAGTCGACCACCATCGCGCTGTCGGGCAAAGTCGATGCGGATGTTAAACGCGAGACGGTCAAGGTCGATTTGAAATCGCGCTTTGACGAGTCGAATATCGATGGCAAGTTCAGCATGCAGCAGTTTGCTGAGCCGTTCGTCCAGTTCGACGCGGCGATCGACAAGCTCGATCTCGATCGCTACCGGCCCGCCGGGGAAACGAAAAAAGAGGAAGAGAAGCCGACTGAAAAGGGTGGTGAAAAGGGCGAGTCGCGAATTGATCTGTCAGCGCTCAAAGCCCTCAATCTCGATGGCAAACTGCGTATCGGCTCGCTGATTGCGTCGAACGTGAAACTTTCCGATGTGCGGGTCACGGTCAAGGCCAAAGACGGCAAGGTGGAGGTTAATCCACTGCTTGCCACACTTTACGGCGGCTCGGTGCGAAGCGTCGTCACGGCTGATGCGAACAGTAATTCGTTCGCGGTCAAGCAGAGCCTGTCCGGCGTGACGATCGGGCCGTTGCTGCGGGATGCGCTCGATCAGGACCTGCTCGACGGACGGGGCAGCGTCGATCTCGATTTCACCGCGCAGGGCGATACGTACGGTGCGTTGATCAAGACGTTGACCGGCGACGCCGGGCTGCTGCTGAAAGACGGCGCGATCAAGGGGATCAACCTGGCGCAGTCGCTGCGCAGTGCCGGCGACATGCTCTCGCTCAAGCGCGACCAGCAAACCGCAGCATCACCGACGGAGAAGACGGATTTCTCGGAACTGAAAGCAAGCTTCAAAATCGATAATGGACAGGCGCGCAATGAAGACCTGTCACTGACTTCGCCGTTCATTCGACTCAATGGTGCAGGTAATCTGAATCTTGTCGAAGGCAGCATCGACTATGTTGCCAAGACCTCGCTGGTGGCAACATCGACCGGGCAGGGCGGCAAGGCACTCGACGAGGTGGCCGGCATTACTGTGCCGGTGCGTGTGTCCGGGCCGCTGACCGCGCTCAAGTATGAGCTGCAGTTTTCCGATGCGATCCAGCAACAGGCGAAGCAGCGGCTCAAGGCGGAAGAGACCAGGCTGAAGAAGAAGCTGGAATCGGAGCTGGGCGAGAAGCTGCTCGGAGGCGCTGATGGCGGCGACGCGAATGCCGGAGGGGATCAGGCGGCTCCGGCCGACCCCACGGCCAAGCCCGAGGAGGAGCTGAAACAACGCCTCAAGAGCTTGTTCCGATAGTCAGATGGAGCAAAAACCCTCGTCGCGTAAAGCTGTCGCGCGCAAGCCCATGTTGGGAGCGGCGGCGCGCTCGGATTCGACGCCCGAGGCGGTCGACTTTGGTGGCAGTGTCATTGCATGGCAGCATCGCGACGGCCGGCATCATCTTCCCTGGCAAAACGTCGATGATCCTTACCGCATCTGGCTGTCGGAGATCATGTTGCAACAGACCCAGGTCGGTGCGGTCGTACCGTATTTCCAGCGCTTTGTGTCGCGCTTTCCAACGGTTCGGGATCTGGCGCGCGCATCAGAGGACGAGGTGCTGGCGATGTGGAGCGGGCTTGGTTATTACGCGCGCGCCCGCAATCTGCATCGTGCCGCCCAGCGTATCGAGCAGACGCATGAAGGGCGGTTCCCTGACCGTTTCGAGGATATCCTCGCCCTTCCCGGCGTGGGGCGTTCGACCGCAGGGGCGATTGCTGTTTTCGCCTTCGGGCAGAGCTTCCCGATTCTGGACGGCAACGTCAAACGGGTGCTTGCGCGCTGTTTCGGAGTCGAGGGTTATCCCGGGACTTCGGATGTTGCTGCACGTCTGTGGGCGTTGGCCGAGCGGCTGCTGCCCGAAACAGGACTCAGAGCCTATACACAGGGATTGATGGATCTGGGCGCCCAGGTTTGTACGCGCTCACATCCGCACTGTTCGGACTGTCCGCTTGCAGCCCGGTGTGTCGCGAGGTCACTTGGCCGGACAGATGATTTTCCCGCGCCGCGTCCCAGGAAGCATCGCCCGCGCCGCACGACTGTCATGCTCATCATGCAGCAAAGCGATGGGCAGATCATGATGGAGAAGCGTCCCTCGCCGGGAATCTGGGGCGGTTTGTGGAGCTTTCCTGAAACCGATGACGTGGCGGATGCGGCGCGGATTTGCATCGCCAGGTTCGGTCTGGAGGCCGAAGCGGTTGATGCCATGGTTCCGATCGAACACGGCTTCACCCACTTCTCGTTGACCATTTCGCCGTTGGTATGCCGGGTGATCCATCCGGCCCGGGCGACAGAGCAACCGGGACGTGTCTGGGTCACCCCTCATGAAGCAGAGCGTTATGCGATACCGGTACCGGTGCGAAAGCTCATTGGCCGCTTACAGGGCTCGTCGACAGCGAGGGGCGGCAAGATTCAGCCCGGTTGAAGCACCTGGCTGATGGCGGCGAGACGTCGTCCGGTGTCGCGTTCTTCGAGCAGGGCTTGCCTGCCGCGACTGTCGACCGGGAGCAATTCGGCGAGGCGATAGCTGACCCACTCCGGATCGTCGTACGCGGCCTGTCCGGCAAAAATGTCCTGGCCTGCGCGCTTCGCTAGCGATTCGAGCATGCTCCGGCAGGTATTGAAATGTTCTGGGTCAATGCCTTCGCCGTGACTGCTCAGCCATTCGACCCGGCCGTGAATCAGGCCATTCTTCCCTGCCCGCGACTCGACCACGCGGAACGCGGTTTCACCGAGGCAAGCAAGATGAAATATCCCGGTGTGCGGCATGTCCCATTGCCGGATTCGGGCACTGCAGCCGATGGGCTCGTGTTCGGCTGGCGAGCCCACTTCATGCCCGCTGCGAATCAGGCAGACTCCAAAGGGGGAATCGTCGCGCAGGCAGGCCTTGGTCATCTCGATATAGCGTTGTTCGAAAATCTTCAGCGGCAGCAACCCGCCCGGGAACAGCACGAGGCTCAACGGGAAAATGGCGATGTCGGCAGGGTCCGGATTCGAAGGATCAGGCATCGGTGTCGTCCTCGTTACCCCAGCGTGGCATCAAAGTGTGCTCGATGCGGAGTTGATCGAGAATTCTCGCTACGACGAAATCGACCAGGGCTTCCGTGCTTTTAGGGTGATGATAAAACCCGGGGTTGGCCGGCAAGATGGTCGCACCCGCGTCGCTCAGCCGCAGCATGTTCTGCAAGTGAATTGATGACAGCGGGGTCTCGCGTGCCACCAGCACCAGGGGGCGGCGTTCCTTGAGCATGACGTCAGCAGCGCGTTCGATCAGGTTATCCGAAAGCCCTGCCGCGATCGATGCCAGCGTGCCCATGGTGCAAGGGCAAACGACCATGGCGTCGGCAGGATTTGAACCCGAAGCGACGGGCGCAAACCATTGTTCCCTACCGAACACGCGCAGCAGGCCGGGTTCGGGCGAGAATCGTTCGTTGAAGTAAGCCTCGGCCTCACTTGCTCGTGCCGGTAGTGAAATCGACATTTCCTGGCGGGCGACAATCTGCGCGGCTTGTGAATACAGCAGATACACGCGTCTTCGGGCATGCAGCAGGCATTCGAGCAGCCGTATACCGTAGGGCATTCCCGAAGCACCGGTCAGCGCCAGTGTGACAGTGCGAATCTCGGTCATTGGCTCCCAGACAAGGGAAATCTCATTTGGTTCGGCCGGGCAATCGGCGCGCTTATGTCGCGAGCTCGCGATGCCGGATCAGGACCTGCCGGCTTTTTCCGAAGTAAGCGGAGAGTTGTTCGGCAAAGTAAACAGATCGATGCCGGCCGCCGGTGCAGCCGATGGCTACCGTCAGATAGCTGCGATTATCCCGCACGAAACAGGGAAGCCAGCGCTCGACATAGTCGCGCACATGAAGAATCATGTCGCGCACGTCGTTATTGGCCGCGAGGAACTCCACGACATTGGCGTCCCGCCCCGTGAAGTCACGCAGCTTCGGATCGTAGTGGGGGTTTGGCAGGCATCGCACGTCAAATACAAAGTCGGCATCAAGCGGAATGCCGTGCTTGAATCCGAATGACTGAAACAACAGCACGAGGTCGGTATCACGCAGGGTGAGCAGGTCGCGTACCCAGTTTCTGAGTGCATTGGGGTTGAGATCACTGGTGTCGATGCGGTTGCCAAGCGTGCCCACCTCTTCCAGCAGTTCGCGTTCGAGTTCGATGGACTCGACCAGGGTGCGGTCATGTTCGGCCAGCGGATGGCGTCTTCGTGTCTCGGAAAACCGCTTGACCAGTGTCTCGGCCTTTGCGTCGAGAGACACAATGTGTGTCTCGAGGTCGCTGGACTTCATCTGCTCGAGCAGGTCCGGCAGATGTAACAGGCTCGAACCGCTACGCACATCGATGCTGATTGCAACGCGCTCAGAGCCTGCACTACGCAGGAAGTCCACGGTATCGCGCAGCAACGGTGCGGGAAGGTTGTCCACGCAATAATAGCCGCTGTCCTCGAGCACCTTCAGCGCGATGCTTTTTCCCGAACCCGACAACCCGGTAATGATGACAAGTTGCATGGAGGTTCAGCCGTGCGCGGATGCGAAAAGGCCTGCTTGTCGGTGCAGAGACTTCATTGAAGGCCGGTTCCCACCGTCAGTCCTGTAAGCCCAGATAACGTTCCTGCCGCTGGATGAATTCCTGCGTGCTGTCGATGCCGCGCAGCTGCAGAACGTAGTTGCGCACCGCTGCCTCGACCAGAACTGCCAGATTCCGCCCGGCGGCGACCGGCAACTGTACAGTGCGGATATCGACGTCCAGAATGCGATCGACACTGGCGTTCAGCGGCAGCCGTTCGACGCCCGGAAGGTTCCCGCCCACAGGTTTTTCAAGTTGCACGATCAGTTTGAGATTCTTGCGCCGGCGCACTGCCGTTTCGCCAAAAATGGTGCGGATATTGAGCATGCCCAGCCCGCGAACTTCGAGAAAGTCCTTGAGTAACTGCGGACTGCGTCCTTCCAGGGTCCGGGGCGCGATGTGGTACAACTCGACGACGTCATCGGCGACCAGCCCCGAACCACGGGAAATCAGCTCCAGTGCAAGTTCGCTCTTGCCGACCCCGCTTTCGCCGGTAATGAGGACACCGACTCCGAGGACGTCGAGAAGCACGCCATGGCGGGTGACAAACTCCGCCAGTGCACGGCCCAGGTAAGTGCGCAGCACCCAGATGACCTGCAAGCTCGCCATCGGCGAGGAAAAAACCGGTATCTGCCTGGATTCTCCAAAATCGGCCAGTGATTGCGGCGCTTTCTCGCCATCGGTGAGAATGATGCAAACAATGCCGCTCTCCGATATCCGATCGAGTGCCTCGCGCTGGGCCTGATCGTCGAGCCCGGAAAAATAAGCCGCTTCGGTACGGCTGAATATTTGTATCCAGTTCGGATGAACCAGATTGAGGTGGCCGATCAATCCTTGCGAAGACTGGTTGACGGCCGCGCTGTCCAGAACCGGGGCCGACTCGCGCGGCCCGGAAACCCAGCTCAGTTCAAGCGCGTCGGCATTGCCATCAAACAGCTGCGCGACGCCGATCCGGGGCATGCGGTTCCCATTCAGTAATAGTGCGCTGCGCGCTTTCAACACCGGTAGCGTCATTCAAGCTCGCGCGAATACTTCTGTCGCTGAACATTTGGGCCAACTCGGAAAGAATCTGCAAGTGCTGATCGGTTGCTTTCTCGGGCACCAGCAGGACGAAAATCAGATTGACCGGGTTTCCGTCCGGTGCCTCGAAGGGGATGGGCGTTTGGGTGCGAATAAACGCGCCTGCCGCTTCCTTCAGCCCGGCGATTCGACCGTGTGGAATTGCCACCCCGTGACCGAGTCCGGTGGAACCGAGCCGCTCGCGCGCGAGCAGGGCGTCGAATATCGTGCTTCTGCTGATACCCAGAGTGTTCTCGAAAAGCAAACCGGCGTGTTCGAAGACACGCTTTTTACTGGTGACATCCAGATCGAGGATGACATTGTCTGCTGGCAGCAGCCGCTCAAGTTGGCTCATGATGTGCGATCCGATGCCTAGCCTTCGGCGCGCCGGATGGACTCCTGTTGATGGTGATTTACCAGCTTTTCCTTATGCTTGAGAACCACGCGATCGAGTTTGTCGGCCAGACTGTCGATGGCCGCGTACATGTCCGAATCTGTTGATTCGCAGAATAGGTCCTTGCCACTGAGGTGCACCTTCGCCTCGGCTTTCTGGTCGAGTTTGCTGACCGACAGGATGACGTCAACGTCCATAACCTGGTCGAAATGGCGCGAGATCCGTGCCAGCTTTTCTTCGATATAAGTATTGATCGCGGGCGTGATGTCGAGATGGTGCCCTGAGACTTTCAAGTTCATTAACGACCCTCCTGCGGGGATTTTGGGCTAGATGGCTTTGCGCAAGTTGACGGGCAGTATCTGCAGGGACTCGCGGTACTTCGCGATGGTTCGGCGTGCGACCACGATTCCCTGTTTGCCCAGGATCTCGGAAATCTGGCTGTCGGACAGCGGGCTGCGCGCGTCCTCCTCTGCGACCAGCTGCTTGATCAGCGCCCGGATAGCAGTGGCAGAACACGCCCCGCCGGTTTCCGTGGTGACGTGGCTGCCGAAGAAGTACTTGAGTTCGAAAATGCCCCGCGGTGTGAACATGAATTTCTGCGTCGTGACCCTCGAGACGGTCGATTCATGCAGCGTCAGCGTCTCCGCGATTTCCCGCAGGACGAGGGGGCGCATTGCCACTTCGCCATGCTCGAAAAAATGCCGTTGCCGGTCGATAATCGCCTGCGACACGCGCAGAATCGTATCGAAACGCTGTTGCACGTTCTTGATCAGCCATTTGGCTTCCTGCAGCTGGCCAGAGAGCTGCTGGAGGCTGGCGTCGCGGTTACGATGGAGGATGTCCGCGTACATGCGATTGACCCGGAGCTTTGGCATCGCGTCCGGGTTGAGCGAGGCGACCCACATCCCCTTTACTTTCTTGACAATGACGTCGGCGACGACGTATCTGGCTTCGCTGCCGGTGTAGTTGGCCGCGGGTCGCGGATTGAGGTGCGTGATCAGACTCTGGATGTTTCGCAGCGTGTCGTCGTCGCATCGCAGGATTTTCTTGAGCTTCGTGTAGTCGCGCAGAGCCAGCGTATCGAGATTCTCGCGCACCACTTGCAGCGCTTGAGCCCGGTACGGCGTGTCCTCGGGCAAGGCTTCTATCTGCAGGGCAAGGCACTCGCCGATATTGCGCGCGCCGACGCCAGCCGGTTCAAGGCTCTGCAGGTATTTCAGCGCTATGCTCAGGTCATCGCTGTCGATTTCCAGTTCTTCGGGCAACAGGCCGGCGAGCTCGCCAAGGTCGTCCTGTATGAAACCGTCGTCGTTGAGATTGTCGATCAGGTAGGCGACAAGCTGAGTGTCGCGCTCCGAAAGCGGCATCAAAGAAAGTTGTCCGAGCAAATGCTCGCGCAGCGTGGCGCTGCCCGCTGCCAGCGGCGGTTCCGAATCGTCATCGTCCGACTCCGGATTGCCGTAGGAGGTGTATCCCTCTTCACCGCTCCAGTCCGACTGCGGCTGACTCTCCTGGGTCTCCTGGGAACTTGTTTCGGTGGTGCTGCTGGTGGTCGTTATCGCCGCTTCCTGACCTGGAGCAGCCGGCGTTGCCGGGGACTCCTCGTCTTCTTCGCGCTCGAGCAGTGGATTTTCCTGCAGGAAGCGTTCGATTTCCTGGTTCAACTCAAGCGTCGAGAGCTGCAAGAGCCGGATTGACTGCTGCAGCTGGGGCGTCAGCGTGAGGTGCTGAGACAGCTTGAGTTGCAATGAATGTTTCATGATATGGCCGACGCCGGGCTGTGATCGGTTGTGAGCGAATGGTGCATCACAGGCGAAAATGCTCGCCTAAATAGACTTTTCTTACGCTTTCATTATAAACGATTTCTTCCGGTTTCCCGCAGGCCAGGACGGAACCGTCGTTGATAATGTAGGCGCGGTCACAGATGCCCAGTGTTTCGCGAACATTGTGGTCCGTGATCAACACGCCGATCCCGCGTTCCTTCAGGAAACGGATGATTTTCTGGATGTCGAGCA
>Ga0111144_1227_pt1 | contig 9978 bp, 8 predicted proteins | sample DeeMarSeWOR28_12_FD_80235 | JGI IMG/M metagenome (GOLD analysis project Ga0111144, IMG submission 80235) | Betaproteobacteria bacterium SG8_40
CCAGAGTACCGTCGGCGCCGATGGTGTACTGGGAAATCCCGCCAATACCCGTCGAGCCAGAGTTCGCAACGTAAGCGTAGTTGCCGCCCGGATCGACAGCAACGGAAACAGGATTGTCGCCCGTCGCGGCTGTGCCGATGTACGTTAAACGACCCGACGCTGTGTCAACAACATAACTCGAAACAGATTTGTCTGTTCTGTTAACGACGAATGCGTAGCGTGACAGGTCGGTAACAACAATTCCCGGAATGGTGCCGCTACCATCCCCACCGCCTGAGCCTATAACGCTGGCGACGCCAACAACGGCAACTGCCAGTAAGCCAAGAAGTCGAAGATATTTTCTGTTTGTCCTAGACGGCTGAAGCATGATTCAAAGTCCTTCGGTTACTGATAACAATGGTTACGTAAGCAGCCAGGGCACCGGCTGCAATGGAGCAAAGGTCGAGGAGGTCAAAAGTCCCGGCCAGAAAATATGCAGAAGTGTTCTCCAGGAACGGAATGCCGCTGAACCAGTCGGGTATGCTTCCAGCGATTCTCCGAGCGATGACGGGCATCTGCGCGAACTCGAAAAGGCTGTCGATCCCCAGCCACAACAAACATATTGCGATCGCATGGGCGCGCGATGCCGCGGCAAGAACCGCAGTCAGCAAGATGAATGCGTAAACGTGGACAAAAGTCGGCAAGTGATTGCCGAGCACCCCAAAAGACGAATAGGTTTCCTCAGCCGGCGCTATCCAACGCGCCAGGAAATAAACGCTATCCGTTTGCCGATCAAGCAAATAAACCGCGACACCCACCGATAGCGCAATTCCCGCCGCCACTAATTGGGTAACGCTTCGTCCTGAAATCCTCGCCATGACCTCCCCTGATATTGCAAGGCGACGAAAAACACGGCGCCCCTTTGTTGCAACGTTATTACGCCGGGTGAAATGGCATTTGACACAGGTCAAAGGCCTGCCGACAACGGCCAAAGAGGTTACCCGGGGTGATAGCCGAATTCAGCGACCTCTGTGCTTGTTGGCGAAAGCCTGTCCATGACAACATGGCTTGCATGTCATACCCACATCGTCTGGACCGCCCTCCGGGATGGGTATCGCGTGAAAGTCTGATGGATAAAGGACGGCACGCACACCTTTGCCGGCCGGCGTCTTATCGCGTGGCGCGCCCCCTACTCGAAGAACGCTTCCCGAATCTCGTGCACGAAGCACAAGCCTGCGAGCTCACCGAGCACGGCCCGGTAACCCGACTGATGGGTGTTTCCGAGGCACAGCACTTCTGTTTCACTGCAACCGATCCTGCCGGGTGACTCGCGATAGATCCGCGCGGTCGGGTCGATACTCCGGACTTGGGCAATGGCATCGGCTTCGTTGGGAATGCAGTATTCGTAATCCAGCGATTTCAGTCCGTCAGGCGGGCCTTGCAGTCCGTCGGCGTCGAGGCGCGCCAGGTCGAAGCGGATCTTCGATGCGGCGCTCTTGCACGCGGCAACCCCGGTGGCCGAAATCGAGCGGATCTCCAGAATCTCGATCATCCCGTCAACGTCCCCCGCCAGGCCGGGCAGCGGACGCTCGACAAAGCGGCCATCGAAGACCAGCAACACCGGTTGGTACGGCCGGTCCGTTTCACGGGCAACGCCGGCCAGGATCCGATCGCGGACATCGGCTGGCGCAACCACCCAGTACAAGCGCTCGTCGCTGCAAAAACGCAGCGTGCGTTCTTCGTGTCCGTACACGAGAACGCCGCGCATTTCCTCTGCGAACGTCACAACGGGCAGCGACAGCACCATGACCAGCAGAACGATCAACCGCCCGGCAGCGCCAAACGCGCCATCCGCCTTGCGTGGAGGGAAGGAAATTACGCGCGACTTCATGTCCGCCACTCTAATTGAACCGCCACTCCAATTAAACATGGGAAGCGGCAGAATCCTCAGCGCGCGCTGCCCGGCGCGATTTTTCAGCCCGCGGGATGCTTCGCCGTAATGATCCAGGTACTCGAACCAGCCCGGATTCCATCGGGCCGTTGGAATTTCGCGAGCACGATGGATAAATGCCGCCTGCGCCCGGATGACTTCCGCGAGGCCAGGAAATGAAGATGGGAATCATTACCTCACGGGGCAACAACCAATCGAGGCAAAGAGTACCCGCGCGCAGGCACGACATCGAGTTTGCACGCTGCAGATACGGAACGCCGCCACGACTCCCGCTGCCGACCGTTCGAGATCAACGGAAATCACTTGAGGCCGAAAGAATGGTTTGACTGAAGTCAAACAAACCGGACAGGCGTGCGAACCACGGCTGTCGGGGATGGTCTTATTTTTATTAAGAGCACTGCCGGACGGAAATGGCAGGGGCGGGTCAGTGTTCACCGTAGCCTTGCCTGCTGGTAGACTGCAACAGATATACAGGAAGGGAAATAACCGTGGGTTCACCCAAACGATTTTTCGCGTTGTTGATCACGTTTGCCGGAGCGGTGGCTTCGGGAGCGGCGATCGCCTGTGTCGAAGGTGATTTAAGAGGCGACGTTGTGATGGCCGAGCATGAGGCAGGCGCAACGGCGTCCGGAGAAACGGCCACCTTTCACCTGATTGGCGCCGGCTGGCTGCGATCTGCGGTGATCACCAAACGCGGTGGCAGGGATGACAAAACCATGGTCAGCCTGGAAGTCGATGGCAAGGATGTGTTCACGTCGTCTTTCGCCAATCTCAAGAATCCGATGATGCAGATCAATACCCCCTACCTCATCGCCAATGTCAAAACGGTCGACGGTGTCGATCTGATGACGGTCTGGTATTCGCCCGAAGTGAAGTTCCGGGGCATGCTGCTACTGCGGGTCGACGTCGAGGAAGAGGGAGTGGAAGACGTGCGCATGCGCGTGACCATGAACAAACCTGCGCCGCACGAACACGTCGCCGGCCAACCGGCAGGCCTGCTCGCCACGTTGCCCGCGTTCAAATAAGCAAAACCAGGTCAATAAATCAGTGTGGTTTTGATCCGATCCCTCGGTGCGTGAGGGGCTGGGTCGAGTCTTCCGCCACCGGGGCGCTTGCGCCCTACTGCTTGTAATCCGTAACTGCGCTTGCTCGCAGCGTATAACCGATATCGATGTCCGCCGTCCCGTCGATCATCGACAGGGTTTTCTTGACCGCACCGGTTTCAAGCGTGCCGGTCACCCATACCGGCGCAAACATTCCCGCCATTTCCACCGGCTGATCCGGCGTGACGTGCACGATCTGGTTCGGCGGCGGCGGTGGCGTATGAATACACGCACCGACCCATGGCACCAGCAGGAATTCGCTCACCTTTCTTCCCGAGAACTCGAGCGGCAGCAAATAACCCGGTATCCGCACGAGCTTTCCGTCCAGCGTCTGATCGACTTCCTGCCCGCGCCTGGCGATCACTGCCCGTTGCGCCAGCAAACCATCGACATCTACTCCCGCCTGCTCGAGTTTCTCTGACAGGTTCCTTGCCGTCTGAATTTCGGCCGGCGTGACCGTCGTGTCGCCGCGCGCCTGCCGGTCGCGGACCGCTGCGACATCACTGATCCATGTCAGCTGGTCACGGCTGAGTTCAAGGAAAGGGTTTTCCGTTACCGCCGACGCCGGCACGAGGTTCGCCCACGTCAGTTGACGGGGCTCTTCCGCTTGCGCCAGTGGCAACAGGGCCAACAAAAGCACACCGAAAAACAAACGCGACTGAAAAGTCATGGCGGGGAACTCTCTGCAAATGCGCATCATATGCCACCGCCGGGGATCTGGCGGTTGACGTGGATCAGACGGATCGATCAGACCCTCACCGTCATGCCGTCGGCAAGGGAGTAACGATAGATACGCCAGGCGGGGATCACGCCGATCAAGACGCCGGCGATAGCCACCACCGCAATCAACTCCAGTTCATGTACCGACGGCCAACCGATCGTCAAGAACAATCCAAGCCCCGCTTCGAGCCAGCCCTTGCCGATCATCAGCCCGGCGTAAAGGCCAATGACGCCGATCACTACCCCGACGCAGGTCAGGAAAGCCGCTTCCCCGAGGATCAGGCCGAACACGTGCATCGGGCGGGCACCCACCGAGCGCAGAACAGCCATTTCCCTGCGCCGCTCACTCAAACTCGTCAGCAACGCGACCAGCATGCCGGCGAGGCCGACGACCACCACGAGCGCCGACACTGCGAACAATGTCTTCTCGGCTGCACCGAGAATTTCCCATACCTCCTGCAGCGTCGCCCCCGGAAGTATCGCGGTCATCGGCTCACCTCCATATTCGTTCACGAAGCGCTGCATCGACAAGGCGGACGCACGCGATTTCAAACCGACCAGAAACGCACTGATGGCAGGGCCGGCGCCGGGCTCGCCACCGTGTTCGTGTCCGTCTGCTTCATCGAGGTGGATTCCCCGCAGTGCCGCCGCGAGCGGGTCATGTGTGCCGCCCGCCCCGCCCGCGGCATGCACCGCTTCGAGTCCTTCAAGAGGCACGTGCACGGTACGGTCAACCGGAGTGCCGGTTGGCGCCAGAATGCCGACAACGTGAAAAGGCATTTGCTCGTGCAACGTAAAACTGATGTCGCCAGCCCCATGCGCAATGACAATCTCGTCGCCGGTGTGATATCCGAGTTTGCGCGCAACCTCCGACCCCATAACCGTGTCATGCACATCCCCGAACGCCCTGCCCTGCGCGAACTGCAGCGCCCGGTCGCGCGCAAAGCGGAAATGCCCGAAATAATTCCCGTCGGTACCCACCACCCGGTAGCCGCGGTGGGAATCGCCCAGGGACAACGGTATGGTCCAGGCCACTTCCGGCCGATCGGCAATCGCGCGATAGCTGTCCCAGCGCAGATTGTTGGTCGGATTGCCGATCCGGAACACCGAATACAGCAGCAGATGCACTGGACTGCTGCGCGCACCGACCACCAGGTCGGTTCCCGAGATCGTCGCCGTGAAGCTCTCGCGCGATTCGCTTCGAATGCGCTCTACGCCCAGCAACAACATCACCGCCAGCGAAATGGACAATACGGTCAGCGCCGCGGTGAATTTGCGGTTGCGCAGTGACTTGACGGCGAGCAAATAAATCATCGTGCCGCCGCTGCCGCTTCGCCAGCGAGATCGGCTCGCGTCATGCCGGTGAGTTCGATGGCACGATCGAACAACGAGGCCATTGCCGCGTCATGGCTGACAAATACCAGGGTCGCCTGTTCGCGCTCGCACTCCTGAAACAGCAGGTCGATGAACGCCAGACGCCGATCGGCATCGAGCGCCGACGTCGGCTCGTCCGCGATGACCAGCTCCGGCGCGCCGATGAGCGCGCGTGCCGCTGCGACGCGCTGCTGCTGGCCGACACTGAGTTCGGTAACCCGACGGTGCAGAATGCCTGCGGCCATGATCGCGTTGCCCGCCCGCCGCTGCGAAAAACCGCACGGCAGGATGACGTTCTCCACAACCGACAGATACGGAATCAGATTGAACATCTGGAAGATGAATCCTATGTGGTCGGCGCGAAAACGGTCGCGGCCGGCGCCGCCGATCCCGGCCAGATCGTGACCAAGTACGCGTACCGTTCCGTTTTGCGGAATCACCATTCCGCCCAGCAGGCTGAGCAAGGTCGACTTGCCGCTGCCGCTCGGGCCGCGCACGAAAATCCGTTCGCCACGGGCGATATCCAGTCGGTGGATGTCGATCACGATCGATGACCCGGCGTTCCAGGCAAAGCGCACGTCCGACAGCGACACCACCGGCGCATCGGGCTGCGCACCCGGGAATGATTGCGAGGAGACCATGTTTGCAACAGATCTAATGACACTACACAGGTAGTAACGAAGCTGCCCTTTTCAAGGCCTGCCACCAGTGACTGATTCTATCCGCGCCGAGCGAGCCTGTATTGACAAATGGCAATCCCGGGCATTTCACGCCATTCCCTTTCAGAGTATCGCTCCGGCACTGCCTGGCGACGCTTCAGGTCACTGCCTGCCTGGGTGAACGGAGCGGTCCGGTCAGCCACGGCGTAAACTGATCGAGGTCAATCCTGCACAGGTCTTATTCGGCTAGATTTCGCCGGAACAGAGCGGACCGATAAAGCCATGGCGACTTCAGCCGACAACAACCAGCGCGAGGCGGTTTTTCACGCCGACAACGTCTCCAAGGTCTACCAGATGGGCGAAGTCCAGGTGCACGCCTTGCGCGGGGTTGACCTGGACCTGTATGCCGGCGAACTGGTCGTCTTGCTCGGCGCGTCGGGCAGCGGCAAGTCGACCTTGCTGAACATTCTCGGCGGTCTGGATGTGCCGACCAGCGGACATGTGCAGTACCTGCACCACACGCTGACAACCGCCAGCGAAGCCGAGCTGACGCAATTCCGGCGCGAGCATGTCGGCTTTGTCTTCCAGTTCTACAACCTGATTCCCAGCCTGACCGCGCTCGAGAACGTGTCACTGGTGACCGAAATCGCCGAAAGCCCGATGGATCCGAAAGACGCGTTGCGACTGGTCGGACTTGACGAACGGATGAATCACTTCCCGGCGCAGTTGTCAGGTGGCGAGCAGCAACGCGTGGCGATTGCGCGCGCCGTAGCCAAGCGCCCCGACGTACTGCTGTGCGACGAGCCGACCGGCGCGCTGGATTACGCAACCGGCAAGCTGGTGCTGGAAGTGCTGGCCCGCGTCAACCTCGAACTGCATACCACCATCGCCGTGATTACCCATAACGCCGCGATTGCCGGCATGGCCGACCGGGTAGTGCGCATGAGCAGCGGCCAGATCGTCGAAATCCAGCGCAACGAACGCAAACTGTCGCCCTCGGAGCTGAGCTGGTGAAAACGCGAAACCGCATGATCGTGCGCGACATGTGGCACTTGCGCGGGCAACTCATCGCGACGGCACTGGTGGTGATGTGCGGCGTCGCCTCGTTCGTGTCGATGCGCTGTACCTACGAATCACTGCGCATTGCCCAGGCCGACTACTACCAGGGTTACCGCTTTGCCAATGTGTTCGCACAATTGAAACGCGCGCCGCTGAGTGTTACGCGGCGAGTTTCCGAAATCGAGGGCGTCGCCGGCGTACGGGCCCGCGTCGTGATGGGCGTTACCCTGGATGTCCCCGGCCTGAACGAACCCGCCACCGGCCGGCTGGTGTCGGTGCCGGAAAAGCGCACGTCGATGATCAACGATCTGTATCTCGCCCGCGGCCGATACATCGAAGCCGGGCAGCCAAACGAGATCATCGCCAGCATGGCCTTCGCCTCGGCGAACGATCTTCAGCCAGGCGACACGCTCGACGCCGTCATCAACGGGCGTTGGCAACGGCTCACCATCGTCGGCATCGGTCTGTCGCCCGAGTACATATATGAAGCCGGTGGCGGCACCATCTTCCCGGACAATCGCCGTTTCGGTGTGCTGTGGATGGGCGAGACCGCCCTGGCCGCCGCCTTCAACATGGAAGGCGCGTTCAACGACCTGGCACTGACCTTGTCCGCCGGCGCGATGGAAGCCGAAGTGATTGCGCGCCTGGATGATGTGCTGGTCCGCTACGGCGGACTCGGTGCATACGGGCGCGACGAGCAGCTGTCGCACCGTTTCATCTCCGATGAAATTTCGCAGAACCGCATCACGTCGACCTACTTGCCGGCAATTTTTCTCGGCGTCGCTGCATTCCTGCTGCATATCGTCCTGTCACGGCTGGTCGCGCTGCAGAGAACCGAAATCGGTTTGCTCAAGGCATTCGGCTACAGCAATTCTGATGTCGGCACACACTACCTGAAACTGGCGGCGATGACGGTGCTGGCGGGGGTAGTGATTGGCGCGGCCGGCGGACTGTACCTCGGGGCGCAACTGACCGCGTTGTACCAGGACTACTACCGCTTTCCGGAACTGCCTTTCGCGGTCACGCCACAGGTCATCGCCATCGGCGTGGCCGTGAGCCTGGCTGCCGCCATCGCCGGCGCCTTGTCAGCGGTACGGCGCGCGGCAGTGCTGCCGCCGGCCGTTGCCATGCGGCCCGAGCCACCGCCCACGTATCACGCGACGGCTCTCGAGCACAGCGGGCTGCATCGCCTGCTGCCGGCTTCCGGGCGCATGATCGTGCGCCATCTGCTGCGCCGGCGCTGGAACTCATTGATGTCGACGTTTGGCATCGCCTGCGCCGCCGGCATTCTGCTGGTGGGCGGCTACATGCTGGCCTCGATCACCCACCTGATGCGCATGCAGTTCGAGGAAGTGCAAAGAGAGGACGTGCTGATCGTGTTCAATGAACCGGCCTCCGCCACTGCGCGGCTCGAGGTCAGCCGCCTGCCAGGCGTGCTGTACGCCGAGCCTTTCCGCTCGGTGCCCGTGCGGTTCAGGAACGAGCACCGCTCCAAGCGCGCCGAGATCATCGGCATCGAGCAGGGATCCCGGCTGCGCCGCCTGGTCGATTCGGAGGGACGCACGGTCGACCTGCCGCCCGATGGCCTGGTGCTGTCAAGCAAGCTGGCCGAGATTCTCGATGTCGCTACCGGCGACACCCTGCGGATGGAAATACTCGAGGGAGCGCGCCCGGTTCGTCAGATTCAGGTCAGCCGTCTGGTGGACGAACTGGTCGGCCTTGGTGCGTACATGGACATCTCGGCACTCAATGGCGTCATGCGCGAAGGCGCCTCGATTTCCGGCGCCTACCTGGCGATCGACGACCAACGGGCGGCCGATCTGTACACCACGCTGAAGACGCTGCCGGCAGTGGGTGGCGTTGCATTCCGGCAAGCGCTGCTGACGAGCTTTCAGGAAATTCTCGACCGCAGCATCGTCACGGCGACGCTCATCAACATCATTTTCGCCTGCATCATCGCGTTCGGCGTGATATACAACGGCGCGCGCATTGCGCTCTCGGAGCGGGGCAACGAACTCGCTTCGCTCAGGGTGCTGGGTTTTACCAAGCGCGAAGTTTCTGCCATCCTTCTGGGCGAGCAGGCGGTTTTGACGCTCGCCGCCATTCCGTTGGGGTTTTCGTTCGGAATCTTGCTGAGCTGGCTTCTTTCACTGTCGCTCGACACGGAGTTCTACCGCATGCCGCTGTTGTTCACCTCGAGCACGTTCGGCCTGTCGCTGACGGTTGTGCTGGTAGCCGCGGCGGTATCGGGCGGACTGGTCGCAAGGCGGCTGAACAAACTCGACCTGATCGCGGTACTGAAGACGCGGGAGTAACGGCGGGACACAAAAAACATGACCAGAAAAATCATCTATGGCGTCATCGTGCTTGTTCTTGTCGCCGGCATTGCGGCGCTTTTCCTTCCTGCCGCAGTTGATGTCGATGTCGCTGCGGTCACCACCGGTCCGATGATGGTGACCGTGGACGAGGACGGCGAAACACGCGCACACGATCGCTTCGTGGTCAGCGCGCCGGTGGCCGGCCGGGCCAGCCGCATCGAACTGCACGAAGGCGACCCGGTGAAAGAACGACAGGTCGTTGCCCGCATCTGGCCGGTGCCGCTGACGGCACGCGAGCGCGACGAACAATTGGCTCGTATCGCATCGTCGCAGGCGCTCAAGAAAGAAGCGGACGAACAGGTAAGGCGCGCACAAACCGAACACGAGCAGGCCTTGCGCGAGCGAAACCGCGTCGCCCAGCTGGTACGTGACGGCTTTGTCTCGCCGCAGGCGGCCGAGAAAGCGATCGTCGCGGAAATCACCGGTTCCAATGCGCTCGATGCCGCCCGGTTCAGGGCACGCGCTGCGGCGGCCGAACTACGTGCGGCGCAGGCCGCGAAACTCGCCATCGAAGCCAAGCCGGGCAGCCGGGCGGTGGTCAACCTCGAATCGCCGGTATCCGGCAAGGTCCTGCGCATCCCGGAGAAAAGCGAGCGGGTCGTGAGCGCGGGCGAACCGTTGCTCATCGTCGGCGACGCCGAAGACCTGGAGATTGTCATCGACTTCCTGTCGACCGAGGCAGTCAAGATCGCGCCGGGCATGCCGGTGCTGATCGAGGGCTGGGGCGGAGACGAGCCATTGCAGGCAAAGGTCCG
>Ga0111144_1078_pt1 | contig 9936 bp, 10 predicted proteins | sample DeeMarSeWOR28_12_FD_80235 | JGI IMG/M metagenome (GOLD analysis project Ga0111144, IMG submission 80235) | Betaproteobacteria bacterium SG8_40
ACTCATAACTCGGTACAAGCTCCGAACATTACGACAGCCCCTTGCAGTAATGTCGCCGTAGCTACAAATCGGCCGGAATCGTTTTCGATCGAAAGCGTCCAGCCGGCACCGTCAGGCTGCCGGGGGTTACCGTCTTCCGCACCCTGCAAGACCAACCGGTTCTCGATCGTTTCGATTGAACGAATCTTTGTGGGCGGGGCATTCCTGAGCACCCTGATCTCTTTCGCCTTGACATCGATCCGCATGAAGGTCGGCGCATTGACGTCTTCGGGCAACACCGATTCGCAGGCACTGCCATCAATGCACTCGTGTACCTGAATCGTTGCACACAAAAAAGGCGTCGATGTATCAATCGCGTGGGCCGGCCCGGCCGCAAGCAAGGTCAAAACACCCGCCAAACATACAAACTTGTCAGTGGCTTTCATCATTCAGTCTTCCTTCCCGTTTCAGCGAACAGTGTAGCCGCGGCCTTCCATACATGCCGCAAATGCACGGTTGTAATCGTTACGTCCGCCCTGATATTGCGCCGCCTCCTGTTGCGCCCACTGCTGCTCTGCTACCGCCTGCTGGCGAAGCTGGTCTCTGCGCCGCACCCCGCCAATGACCGCACCTGCCGCTGCACCGGTCTTTGCGCCATCGCTGCCATCGACGATGCCGCCAATCGCAGCACCACGCAATGCACCCCGGCCGACCCCGCCTTTTGCCGCTTGCTGCTGAGGTGGCGGCGTGCTTGCCTTGGGCGGCGCCATCGGATCGAACCCGCTCTGCTGTTTCGCCCAGCCATAGCATTCGTAGTTGTCCTTGTCCTGTTGCTCCCTGGATTGGCCATCGTTGGGATAGATCACCAACTCGCCTTGCGCCCAGCAGCTTGTGCCAAGCAGCATCATGGCGCTACAGGCAATGGCAGCCTTGCTGAAATTCATGTAAATGCTCCTCTCACGGTCTTGATCGAAACCGTTTCGATCGCGGTTGATCAATGTTCCTCGCCCGCTTCTGGCAATAAAAGGCTAACCGCCAAACCGGTTGGCGTCATCTCCGGCAAAGCCGCGTTGGATGGTGCCTCATCCGTGGTTTGAACCAGCCGGTTCGCGAGTTTCGGACAGATCCCGGCACCGGAAAATTTAATGGGCACAAGCGTGTCGCACCGCGACAGCGACCCATGCATGGCAGCGGCCGGCCCCGCGGTGGACGTGAACGAGCAGAAGGCTTCTTACCCTGCCATTCGATCGAAACGTCAAGGCGTAATAGTACCGTCAAGCTTGCCGGATTGCTAAAGCAGCGGGCTCATCAGCTGCGCGGTATTTTCCAAAAAGCGGGTGAATCCTTTCCGCTGGCGCCAACGCTCCAGATCAATCGGCTCGGACTGTGCCGCATACCCTAGCTGCAGATCGCTCACGGCACCGCCGAACTGTTTGTCGTAGACGATCATCGTCACTTCGAAATTCAGGCGCAGGCTGCGAATGTCCAGATTGACCGTGCCGAACAAAGTCGTCTCGCCATCGATGACAACGCTTTTGGTGTGCAGGAGACCGCCGCGAAAACGCAGGATGCGCACGCCTGCGCTCAACAGGTCGTCGTTGTAAGCGCGGCTGGCATAACGAACCAGAACCGAGTCGACACGTTCCGGGACGATCAGCGTGATCTCCACTCCACGCCGTGCCGCTGCCAACAGCGCACCGATCATCGGCTCGTCCGGAACGAAGTACGGCGTGGTCATGATCAATTCGTGCCGTGCTGCATAGATTGCCGTGAGCAATAGCTGGTAAATTCCGTCGCCTTCGTATCCCGGGCCCGACGGCAGCACCTGCGCGACTGCCTGGCCGCACGGCGCTGGCATGTCGGCACCGCTCGCCGGGATCAGGCTGTCCAGCGTCTCGCCCGTCTCGATCAGCCAGTCCCAGACAAACACGAGCTCAAGCAACTTCACCGCTGGCCCTGTCACGCGCACCATCGCGTCGACCCACTCGCCGACGCCGGCGTCCTGTTTGAAAAAGCGTGGATCAACCATGTTGAGACTGCCGGTGAACGCGACCGCACCGTCTACGACTACGATCTTGCGGTGCAAACGCAAGTCAACGCGCACAAACAGGCTACGAATCAGACCTACCGGCAATGCTTCGACGACCTCCACTCCGCCTGATCGCATCTCGCGCACCAGCTTGCTGCGAAGAAACAGGCCGCTGCCAACCGAATCAACTAGCACGCGGCAGCGCACACCACGCCCTTCGGCACGAATCAGCGCCCGTGCCACCTCGTCGGCCAGCCCGCCCGGGTGCCAGATATAGAACTCCAGATCACAGGTCTTGCGGGCGCGGTCAATTTCCTCAATGATCGCTCGCAGCGTGGTATCGGCGCCTTCGATCATTCTCAGCTCATTACCGCCCAAAGCCGGTATTCCGACGCTGCCCTCGACAAAACGCCTGAGCTTTTCCCAACCAACCGACTCGCCTTCCAGCGCCGCCGGCCTCGCTGACAGAACATGGGTCAGCCATTCCTGGAATGGCGGCAGCAATGCCTCCGCCCGCTTCGCGCGTTTGCGCCCGAGCGTTCGCTCGCCCATCAGCAGATACAAGATCGCTCCGCCGTAGGGAAATACGATGACCAGGATCAGCCACGCCAGCGAAACACCCGGCGGCCGGCGTTTCACGATGACACGCAGTGACACGGCGATCACAACGACGAAGTGGAAATAGCCGAGGCCGTATGCAATGACTTCGCCGACGGACATGCCCTGCTTAGCCCAACGCTTGCGGACACAAACTGAATGGCACCGCTTCGCTTTTCACTTGATCAGGTCAGAAGATTCAACCCTGCGTGTTGACTTCGGCCGCGGTAACAATATAACCGCCGGACTTTTCATCGCGCTCGAGGTGCAGCAATCCGTGCGCCTGAGCATCCTCGAGAAGACTGCTGAAACTCTTGTAGCCGTGGTACGACTCGTTGAAACCAGGATTACGGCGTTTCAATGCCTGCTTGATCATCGACCCCCAGATCTTCTCGTCGCCACCGCGTTCGGCCAGCAATGCCTCGAAAGTGCCAACGACGAGATCGATGCCCTTTTGCGAACCGTCTTCCGGCAATTCCGCTTCCGCCGTTTCTTTTACGTCCTTCTTGTCGCGCGCCGACTTTGCCTGCGCCTTGCGGCGCGTTCCACGTTTTTGCGGCTTTTCGCGCACCAGATCGTCGTAATAAATGAATTCGTCACAGTTTGCGATGAGCAGATCCGAAGACGAGTGCTTGACCCCGACGCCGATCACTTCCTTGTTGTTTTCCCGCAGCTTGGACACCAGTGGCGAGAAGTCGGAGTCACCGCTGACAATCACAAAGGTATCGACGTGTTCCTTCGTATAGCAAAGGTCGAGCGCATCGACGACCATGCGAATGTCTGCGGAGTTCTTGCCCGATTGCCGCACATGGGGAATCTCGATGAGTTCGAAGGCAGCCTCGTGCATCTGGGCCTTGAAGTCCTTGTAGCGATCCCAGTCGCAATACGCTTTCTTGACAACGATGCTGCCTTTGACCAGCAGTCGTTCGAGCACCTTCTTGATGTCGAACTTGCTGTACTTGGCCTCGCGTGCGCCGATTGCGATATTTTCGAAATCGCAAAACACGGCCATGTTACGTTCCTGCTCATCAGCAGCCATTCATCCTCCCGAAAAAACGCCTATGCCGCGCGCTCGAAAAACTCATTGACTTCTCCTACGAACCGCTCGATGTCTGCCGGGTCGACATCCAGATGCGTCACCAGCCGCATCGTCGGTGCACTGCCGACCAGCATGTCGCGCTCGGCCAGGTAGGCGCCCAGTCGGGCAGACTGGCTCTTGTCAACTTCGACAAAAACCATGTTGGTGCGCGCGCCGCCGCCCTGCACACTGACTTGGGGCACCTGCATGAGTCCCTCGGCCAACCGCCGCGCGTTCTGGTGGTCTTCCTCAAGGCGCTGGACATGATTCTGCAAGGCATAAATGCCCGCTGCCGCCAGCATGCCTGCCTGACGCATTCCTCCACCCAATACCTTGCGCCAGCGACGTGCCTTGGAGATCAATTGCTTCGGCCCGCACAACACCGACCCGACCGGCGCTCCCAGGCCCTTGGACAGACACACCGAAACCGTGTCGAACTGGTCGCTGATATCACTCACGGGCACTTGCAACGCAACGGCCGCATTGAACAATCGCGCGCCGTCAAGATGCAGTGCCAGCCCCGTGCGGTCACAAAAGGCGCGGGCTTTCTTCAGATATTCAAGCGGCAATACCTTGCCGGCCTGGGTGTTCTCCAGGCAAAGCAGGCGCGTTCGCGCAAAGTGCGGGTCGTCCGGCTTGATGGCCGCTTCAACACGGGAAAGGTCGAGCGTTCCGTCGGCCTCGTAATCGAGCGGCTGCGGCTGGATGCTGCCGAGAACCGCCGCGCCCCCGCCTTCGTACTTGTAGGTATGTCCCTGCTGGCCAACGATGTATTCGTCGCCTCGCTCACAGTGCGACAGCAGCGCCAGCAGGTTGCTCTGCGTGCCGGTAGGGACGAAGATGGCGGCCTGCTTGTTCAACATCTCCGCAGCGAGAGCCTCGAGGCGATTGACCGAAGGATCCTCGCCGTAAACGTCGTCACCGACTTCCGCGCTGGCCATCACTTCGCGCATCTGCGACGTCGGCCGGGTAACGGTGTCGCTGCGCAGATCGATCACTTTCTTCATCACACCAGTTCTCTCAAAGCTGGGCCAATCAAAATTACGCCTCGTGCGGGCTGCCTTCCCAAGACCGGGTTTCCCCGCAGAAACAACTGCCGGCCGCTACTGCATCTGCCGCGATGTTACCCCAGCACACAAAGTGGCGCACGCGTGCGTGCAGTCGTTTTGAAAGCCTCGACTGACGCTATTTCAGCGAAGACAGCGCGTCGCGCACCACTGGCATGGCGGCACTGCGCATACTGTCCGGGTACTCGCGTCCGAAAGCGTCGATGTACGCCAGAGCCTTGTCCAGATAGGCGGCTCGCCGCTTGCCATCGGCCGTGAATTTCGCGGCCCGCGCGTAGACGATCGCAGCGATAAAGCGCACCTCCTCCCGGTCGGGTTCGGCGCTGACGCCCTCGTATAGTTCATCCACCAGGCGAATCTGCGCCTGCAACTGCTCCGTGTTCTGCGTCGTTTGCAGCGGATCGATGTCGAAGCTGTCATAGAACTCCCCGCGCAGCAAACGCAGGCGCGCTTCCCTGGCAAGCTCGCGAGTCAAGCCCAGATCAAGGGCCGCCCGGTAGTATCTGGCGTTCGCGGTGAAAAATCGGCGCTCACGGTCATACGACAGCGGCGTGCCCAATTTGCCCAGTTCGGCAACCAGGTAGTTCGACGCCAGCCCCTGCACCTCGCCATGCATCGCCAGGTCCCGGTTCAGATAGCCACGAATCTCGTCGAGCATGACGCCAATGCGCAGCTGCGCCCTGGCGCGTTCCGGCTTCTCCGCCGACTCGGCGCTCTGTTTCTGCCACTTCGCCGCCTTGTTCAGGTACCCTTCGGCGATCTCCGCGGTAATCAAATCGTGCGCGTGCACCGATCCGATGACAGCCGCCAGCAGCAACAGTGACCGCAGCAACCCTCTCAACCCTGCGCCTCCAGTGATTCGCCGTTGGCGAACGCACGGGCGCCGTCATGCAAGGGTACTCCGCCGTATTCGGCGTTCGTATCCGGCAGGCGGACCTCCAGTGAGCCACCGTTCCCGACGAGTGCCGACGTGACCAGCCAGGCATGGTGGCGAGGGAATGATGTCACGCTGACCAGCAGATGATCGCCGGCACGCACCAGAGAACGCAGTTGCCCGCCCTCGAAATCCCGGAACGCGCCATCCGAGCGATAGAAGTCTGCGGCCAGGTCGGCGCGCATCACGGCGAGGACCGCCTGCCCGGTGGTCATCAGGCTCGCAATGCGCTGCTCGTCAGGCGCACGGGCGACCATCGCATTCGCTTTCGGCAACACATTGTCGAAAACTCCGACCATGGCTTCTGCGATCTCATCGGAAACCGGATCGCTGCGGCTCGAATGCACCAGCAGGAAACGCTGCCGCAAGATCTTCCACTGTCGGTAGGGGGTATGCGCAATAGCTGCCCCGGTGAAGGACGCGCCCATTGCGAGAGCCGCAAACACCCTGAAAAACGCCCGTCGTTGCATGGTTTCCTGTTCTGACACCGGAAGCTGATTCACCCGAAAACAAACAGGGCGGGAATGGAAGCCCCGCCCTGCAGCGCCGAAACTGCTTTCGGCGTCAAATCACTGGTCGAATATTTCCAGCGGACAGATTGTCGATACCGCATAGTTCGGCAGGTCCACCAGATTGCCGATCCGGAGGTCGCAGGCGACGCTGGTAATCACGTACGCCTGTTGCCGTGTGAAGCCCCTGGTATTGACCAGCCAGTCGATCATCTCGATCAGCGACGCGCGCGCCGCAGCGGTAAGATCTTCCGACAGGTTGGACAACGGTGTGAGTTTTGCGCTGTCCAGGTAGGTCGTGTACGGGAGGTCGACACCGGCACCCTTGATCGGGTAACCGATGGTAGCGTAGAAGCGGTCCGGCTCCAGCGCCTTGATCTGCGAGCCGCCCTCGAAATGCGGTCCCGACTTGATCATCGACGCCATGCCCTTGCGTATTTCCGTGCGCACCGTCACCTTGGCGCCGATCTCGATCGCCGTTCCAGCCACTTCGCCGTCACCCTGCGCGTAGTGCACGTCGCCGACGAACAGGCCGCAACCGTCCACATAACAGGGCAGCAGCAGCGTGGTCCCTACGACCATCTGCTTGATGTCCATGTTGCCGCCGTTCTCACGCGGCGGGATGGTGCGCAGGCATTCGGTCCGGTGCGAACCGTTGGGCCCGCAAACAGCGGCCGGCCGCGCACCGATCGGCTGGGGCGGCAGGGCGATACCGCCGGCGGCACCGAGCTGAGTCTCGCGCGCCAGCCAGGCTTGCACTTCCTGCTTGCCGGGCAGTGTTCCAACCGTGCCCATGAACGCATTCATCGGGATGCGCACGCCGGGAATCTCATCCGATACTGCCTCGAGGCGATTGATCTTCCAGTTCGCAACGAATGGGTCGGGGTAAAGGTCTCGCAGAAACCCGAATCCCGGCACAATGGTGGTGTAACCGTACTCATCGGGTTCGACGTCGATCAGGGTGACCGCCAGCACATCCCCGCGCTGCGCGCCTTCAATGAAGACCGGTCCGGTAATCGGGTGCACCAGGTTCAGGTCGATCGCCAGCACGTCCTTTGGCTGGGAATTGACGTTCAGGTCCGAATCGAGGGCATCGCGAGTTTCATAGCGGATCAACTGCCCGGGCCTCGCTTTCGCCACCGGTTCGAATGCATAGTGATAACGGTTCATGCAATTGGGATCGTCCGCGCAATGCGCGCCGCGCTTCTTGACCTCGACGACGGACTGCGTCTTGACGTCGGTGGTATCGGCCTGCGCCGGGACCGCCAGCATCGCAAACAACCCCGTACAAAACAGCGACAGTAACTTTTTCATCATCTTCATTCCCTTTCCGGTTCCCGGTCAAAATACGCGTTCAGTAAGGTCGATGTTTGCAGCGATGCATGCGCCATCATCGCGGCCAAGCCTTGCGCGCAGTCTGAAAACTATCCGGTGTTGCCCTGCCGTTGTCAACAAGCGCGGTCAGAAACCCAGCAAGCGCTGACCCAGCCAGTACAGCCCTGGCACCAGCACCGCGCCGGAAATCACCAGCGACACGCGCCGCTCATTGCGTTCGGTGCGCGCAAAACCTGCCTCGCTTGCAATCCGGAAGCCGACCTGCCAGATCACTACAGCTATCGCGACAATCAGCAACTGCCCGATCTCGACACCGATATTGAATGATGCCAGCGCCCATCCGAGCGCATCGCCCGGCAACCCGTAGTCGCGCAATACCGACGCAAACCCGAATCCGTGTATCAATCCGAACGCAAACGTCAGCCACCAGCGATGACGAATGTCGCGGACGAAGAAATTCTCGGCGGCGACGTAAACGATGCTGGCGGCGATCAACGCCTCCACCAGGGCCGACGGCAGGGTCACGATACCGAGTACGGCGAAGGTAAGCGTGATGGAATGCGCGACGGTGAAGGCAGTAACGACCTTCACCAAAGGCCAGAAGCGCCTGCCGAGCACGATCACCGCGAGCAGGAAGGCGATATGGTCGTAACCGATCGCGATGTGCTCGATGCCGGAAACGACATACCGCTGGACAGTTTGCCATTTCGAGGGAGCCGATTCGGCAAGCGCCATCTGCGGCGCCTGCACGCTGAGCAAGCCGATGAATTTTCTGTCGCCATCGACACTGACCATGTGCCGTGACGCCGGATCGATCTCGTGAAACAACGTGACACGATAGACCAGTTCCGCGTCATCCGGACAGTTCCAGCGCTGCCCCAACACAACATGGTCGTCCTTGGGCATGGCGGAGGTCCACTCGGGCGTGCACTGGGGACCGCCCTCCTTGCCCAGCTTGACATGTTCGGCAACGTATCCCTGCACCGCATCGAGTTGTTTCGCCAGGAGCTCCGCGTCCACCTTGCCGCCGGTCCCGGTCAACTGCCCTCCCGTCGCGACGTTGAGGTCAACCGCATTGAGTTCGACTTGCGCCGAAATCTCCGCACCGCCGATGGTTATTCTGGTACTCGACAGCTTCGTCTCGTGCGCCAGCACGTCACCGGCGCTGCATGCGCCCAGCAGCAACAAGCCGACCAGCATCCAGACAAAACGCTTGTTACCCGGGTAAATCCCCGGTTTGCTCAAATCGATAGTTGCAGACATCGCCGATCCATCACGCTCGCAAACGCAAAACGATCGGGGATCATATCCGAATTTCCGCGGCGCGGAATCCTGACGAAGAATGACTCTCCCGGTCCTGGCGCGACATCAACACAGGTCTGGCCAGGAAAGCGGCGCACAAAAAAAAGCCGCCCCGAGGGGCGGACCTTTTCCATTCAAGCTTACGCGAGCGCCAGCGCGTTCAGCGCGCCTTGATCGACCAGAACGTCTTCGAGCGCACGTCCAGTGTCGGCGTCGGCGGCGTCTGCACCGAGGTGCCGGATACCACTCCCATGTAATTCTTGCCATTCAGACGCACCACCACCGGCACCGGGGAAGGCAGATAACCGCCACCCGGATAGATCGTCGCGCGCGCGGTGATCTCGGTCCCGCTGACGGTGGTGTTGGATGCCTTGGCCGAGAGGTAGTCGATCCCGTACTGGCGCGCGATGCCGAGATTACTGCCACAAACACCGACGCCTGCGCTCGCGGACGGCTGGTTGGTGTTGAAGTAGGTCGTGCTGGATACGGTCACCGCTGACGATATCGACTTTTCACCGGCAGCAAAGGTGATTTTGTAACCGTAGGAATTGGACCCTGTCGCGGCGGTGGCATCGAACAGGTCGGATTCGACAATTGCGGTTCCCGTCCCCCGGTCCTTGAACAGGTAGAACCGGTTCGTCACTGTCGCATCGAACGGATGCTCGCGGTCACCGGTTCCGAGCAGCACGGCGGAAAAATAGCCTGAACCGTCGTTTGCGAATACCACGTCCGGCGCCTGCTGGAACTTGCGCCGCCCCGCAGCGGTGTGCGCACCGATGGCCGCGACTTTCTGCACCGTCCAGTTGGCCGGATCGCTGTCCTTGAGATTGAGCCGCCACAGGTTGCCGCCGTTGTCACCCACGTAGCCGGTGTCCTTGATGCCGTCGAGGTTGGTATCGATGACCGAGATGTCCGAGGAGATGCTGTAGTCCATGCCGGTAACAGTGAGATTGTGTGCCGCTCCGCTGACCGACACGCCAGCCTGCCACAGCAGATTGCCGTTTATTGCATCGATCACCATCACGCCGCGTCCCATGCTGCGTGTTGTCGTCGCTGGCGTGCCGCCGGCCACGGAGCATGTCCCCGACGAGTACGTCACCGTGCCG
>Ga0111144_1082_pt1 | contig 9736 bp, 8 predicted proteins | sample DeeMarSeWOR28_12_FD_80235 | JGI IMG/M metagenome (GOLD analysis project Ga0111144, IMG submission 80235) | Betaproteobacteria bacterium SG8_40
GGCGTACTCAGCCGGCTACCGCTTCCAGATGTGCCCCGTGAGCCAGCGGCGCAAGCCTTCCGTTGTCATCAAACGCAAAGGACCTGGCCGGCGACACGATCCGAAAGCAATCCGGCTTGCCTTTAACTTCGGCAAGCATTGGTTCGGACACTTCGATCTCGGCCAGCTGCAAGGTGTTGCGAATTCGCACGACTCTGCACTCGCGTGGCTTGACGCGCACGACCGTCTTTACAGCCAGTGCGATCGCCTCACGGTCAGTGTTCATGATCAGGGGAATCGCCGCGCCATCCAGGTTCATTGACGTGATTACGTTGGCGTAGGTTGCGCCAACATCCATGTCCTGGTAGAGGCGCATGGTCGTGACATCGGCGCCGCCAATCCCGGTGGCATTTCCGTGGCTCTCCGGAGTGAGCCCTAACACCACTATCTTTTTCACCAGAAGGTCGCTTTTCCAGTTGGTTGCACGGCGATTGCGGCCGGTGATGTTCGGGTCGAATCCGGCACCACTGATATTCTTTCCCATCTCCTCGATGACCAGCACATCAATCTCGGAGAATTGCAGGCGCGGCATGTTGCGCTTGGCCATCTCCTGCAGTGCGGGCTCACGCATTCCGATCTGTCCGGCGGGTATCAATTCGATCGCGGCCGTCTCGTCGTAAGCATTTTCCACGATGCCGACGCCGAACAGCACGTTACGGGCCTTGATGTTGACGTCGCGGACCTTGGGTAACAGCGTTGGAAACATGTCCATGCCGTGTTGGTGATAGGTCGTAGCGCCATTGATCTTGCCGATGCCGATGGCGAGCATTTTTGTCAGCCCGCTCTCGGTGGCGCCGCGAAACGCCGTGTGCGGCTTGATGCGGTTGATGACGACGATGCCTTCGGCCTGGGCCGCGTTCGCGTCCATGTGCACCGGGGTGCCGTCGTCGAGATGGCCGACAATGGTCGTGTCCATGGTCGCGCGCACCTGCACGCCCATGGTCTCTTCCGAAATTCCGTAGCCCGCCAGCACCTGCTTCTGGCCTTCGGCGCTCGCCGCGCCGTGGCTTCCCATGCAGGGAAAGATGAACGGCTTGGCGCCGAGGGAGACAAGCCCGTCGATGACCGACTTGGCAATGACTGCGATGTTGGCGATACCGCGACTGCCGCAACCGACGGCGATTACCTGCCCCGGTTTCACTGTCGACCGGATTTCGTCTTTGGAAAACTCGCTCTCGATCAGGCCCGGGATATCAGCCACTTTCGGGGCATCGAATTTCTGATGAACCGTAACCATTTTGGGCATCGGCACGTCGAGCCCGCCGGCAATGTTTACGTCAATTCTGTCCTTGATCATTCTTCAAACTCCCCGGGTTATTCCCGCTTGACTGTTCACGCTGCCGGCATGTACGCCGGCACGACATAAGGCCCTTCCGGGATGACCGCGATGCCGGTGTCGCCGTCCCGCGCCTTTCCCGCTTCAACGCAGCGTCGCACCGTGTCAACCAGCGAATCGGCCACGCTGACGCCGGTCTTGCGCTTGTCGGCATCCGACAGACCGGTGCTGTAAAGATGAACCGAGCCGGCGCGCATCGGCTTTAGCTGCATCTGGGTCTGCCATTCATCGATGTCGGCGAAATCCTTGGCGCTGATATCCTCGAAAAAACCATCAACTCCCTTTTCGATAAGCCGCTGCTGCGCATCCGCATACTCTCTCGAGCCGATCCCTTCGGTGCATTCCGAGGCAATGATCAGGTTGCCTCCTGGCTCGAGAATGTCGGTTGGCACGACCATTCCTTTCACTGTCTGGTAGTAGGTCTGGTCGAGCGGGTACCCGGCTGCGCTGGTCAATACAGTTTTGAAGCGGCGCGTGACGGGCACTACCGTGTACCGTTGCGCGAAACGTACGGCTTCGAGATGGCTGCTGATGACTTCGCCGAAATTGACAAACGACAGCCGCCGATGCTCGTCCAGTACGGTGTTGACGGCCATTACGTCACCGAGCATGCGCACGATCTCGAGTTGTTCCTCGTGCAAGGGATTGCCATCGAGCACGCAGCTGTCGGCCTTCGGATGGGACATGAAGCGCGCATTGTGGAAGGTGGTGATGGTGTCCTTGTGCGCAACCCCCGGAGCAATGACCTTGCGTCCGCCGGAGTAGCCCGCCATGAAATGCGGCTCCACCAGCCCGGTGACGATCTTTATATCGGCATCGACGAAGCGGCGGTCGAGCTTGATCCGGGTGCCTTTCGATGTCGTCCCGAGATCGACGTGGTCGGCATCGTTGCGCGCGAAATGGTTCTCGACACGAAAATTGTCCAATACCCATCGGTCGCCAATCAGTTCGGCAAGTTCCTCGCCTTCGTTCGGTCGGTGCAGGCCGGTTGCGATCAGGATGCAGATCGACTCTTTCGGTATGCCCGCCTCGACGAGCTGGCGCAGGACAGGGGGCAACAGCAATGAGTTTGGAACCGGGCGGGTGATGTCACACACGAGCACACAGGCGCTCGTCCGGCCGCGTGCCTGTTCGGTCAGGGGGGCGCATTTAACCGGGTCGGACAAGGCCAGTTCAACTGCCCGGGCGGCATCGGGCAGGACCGGCATTTCGGGTTTGCGGATGACCGACACATCCCAGCTGTCATCAAGCTCGACTGGCAGCAGCCCCTTGCCGTAGTTTAGTTCGACGCGCATATCGATAATGTCTTATTTGAAACAGCAATATAGCACCACCGGCCGTTTGCCGCAGATGCTGGTTCACCGACGTACAACCGTCCTCAGGGCTGCAATACCCGCACCACCCAGCGGGCGAATGCCGCGATGGCGATGGCATTCAGGATGATGGCAATCGCCGTCGGGACCATCAGCAGCAGCCGCAGCCTTCCGTGTGTCTGGCCGAAGGCATGCCAGGCGACCATTGCGGCGCCAAGCGCAATGGCGGGCAGCAATAGCGCGATCGGGAGTACGACGAGGTTGGTAAAAGCCGCGCCGGGATCCGGGCCTGGTCTGCCGATGCTCGATGTCACAAGGAACGCCGCGACGCCAAGGAACATCGATGCGACTATGCCGAAGGCCGGACGGCGTAACCACCAGCGCCGCGGTTCCGCGGCCTCCTGATCGGAATTGCCGGCCATGCCGGCAACTTCATCGGAATTGACCCTGGGATCGGCCGACACCTAAACTACCTCCGGGATGATCGAAGGCACGCACGGGATCATCCGTCCGCCGATTTCGTGCGGATGAACTTCCCGGGCGCAGCCCTGTGAATGTGATCAACCGGTTTACAGGAGCATTGCCGCCGGCGTCAACCACCGGCTGCGTCCGTGGCAGTAACAAAGTGTCGAATTCAACTGATTGGGACCTCAGCAGATGAGCAACATCGACCGTGTCGAAGTACACGAATTTGCGTTTCCGTTGACCGACCTGGGGTGGGATGCCGGCGGCTTCAATATTGTCTACCAGCCAGGAAATTCGCTCATGCTCTCCAAGTATGCGGTGGTCGTGCGCACCGACGACGGCGGGCGGGGCGAGTACGTCACCTTATGGGGTGGCACGCCGATGGCCCTGGGACAGACGCTGGCTCTGGCGCCGCAGCTTCTCGGCCGCGACGCACACCAGCGTGAAAAGATTTACGACGATTTCAAAAGGGCGCATCGGCAATACGATCATATGGGTTTCGGGTGCATCGACATCGCGTTGTGGGACTGGGCGGGCAAGCACTTCAATGCGCCGGTGTCACGTCTGCTTGGCGGTTACCGCACGCGTTTGCCCGCGTACGCCTCTACCTATCATGGCGACCGCAACGGCGGCCTGTCGTCGCCGCAGGCATACGTCGATTTTGCCGGCCGGTGCCATGAAATGGGTTATCGCGCATTCAAGGTGCATGGCTGGGGTGACGGCAATGTGTCCGAAGAAGTGGCGACGGTTCTTTCGCTTGGCAAGGCATTCGGCGGCCGGATGAGCCTGATGCTCGATCCGGCGTGCGAACTGCGTACGTTCGCTGATGCGCTCGCCGTCGGGCGCGCCTGCGACGAGGCTGGCTTCTTCTGGTACGAAGACCCGTTTCGTGACGCCGGCTGGTCCCAGTTCGCGCACCGCAAGCTGCGCCAGTTCATCAAGACGCCCTTGTTGCAGACCGAACATGTGCGCGGCGTCGAACCGAAAGCCGACTTCATCGTCGCCGAGGCAACGGACTTTGTCCGCGCCGACCCCGAATATGACCTGGGCATTACCGGAACGATGAAGATTGCCCATCTGGCGGAAAGTTTCGGGCTCGACGTCGAAATACACGCATCGGGTCCGGCGCATCGGCACTGCATGGCGGCGATTCGCAACACCAATTTTTACGAGGTTGCGCTGGTAGGTCCCCGGTGCGGCAACGCCATGCCGCCTGTCTATACCTGTGGCTACAGCGACGAACTGGATGCTGTTGACTCTGAGGGATGTTTCCCTGTTCCCGGGGCTCCCGGCCTCGGCGTTAGCTATGATTGGACGTTTATCAATCGGCACAGTACGAACGTGCATGTGTTCGAGTAAGCAGCGCATCGCCTGTTTCTTCCTTGCTTGCACAATATATATGCGTATCCAGGCCGGCTGCAGGGTTCGCCGGTTTTTCCCAGACCCAAGGCAATTACTTCGATGATCAAGACTGCGCGCGTTTTCTGGCTCACTATCGTGGCACTGTGTTTTGCCTGTACGTCGTCGCAGTGCGTGGCGCGAGACTGGTTTGGCGATGGCCAGGCGGCGCTGCGAGAAGCCAAACGCCTGCAGCCCATCGAAGGGCGCGCCCGCAATGTAATCCTGTTTGTTGGTGACGGGATGGGAGTGTCGACGGTTACCGCGGCGCGCATACTCGAGGGGCAATTGAAAGGCGGATCGGGGGAAGAGAATCAGCTCGCTTTCGAGCGGCTTCCCTACCTCGCGTTGTCGAAGACCTACAGCGCCAACCAGCAAACGCCGGACTCGGCCCCGACCATGAACGCCATGATGACGGGAGTCAAAACCAATGACGGTATCTTCGGCGTGAGCGAAGCGGTTCGCCGAAAGGACGTTCGCTGGCCGGTCGTCAACGAGCATCGGCTGACAAACCTGCTGGAACTGGCGGAAATGCGGGGGATGTCGACCGGGGTTGTTTCGACGGCGCGGCTGACCCATGCGACGCCCGCCGCCTGCTATGCCCATACGTCGGAGCGTGACTGGGAGTCCGACGCCGACCAACCGTTCGGTACCGATGTACCGGATATCGCCAGGCAGCTGCTGGAGTTTCCGTTCGGCGATGGCCTCGAGGTCGCGATGGGCGGCGGGCGGCGCGCCTTCCTGCCGGAGTCTGTAACCGACGGCGAGGGACGGAAAGGCAGGCGCAAGGACCGGCGAGACCTGACTCGCGAATGGGTCGAGAAGTACCCGAATGCGCGTTATGTCTGGAATCTGGAGCAGTTCCGCCAAGTGGACGAGGCGAAAACCGATCACCTGCTCGGCTTGTTCGAGTCATCTCACATGCAATACGAGGCCGACCGTATTGACGGTGAGCCGACCGAACCGTCGTTGTCGGAAATGACGGAAAAAGCGATTGCGCTGCTGTCGAAGAATCCCGAAGGTTTTTTTCTGCATGTCGAAGCGGGCCGTATCGATCATGCGCATCACGCAGGCAACGCCTACCGTGCGCTGACGGACACAATCGCGTTCTCCGATGCGATACGCACGGCGCTGCAACTGGTCGATTTGCGCGAGACCCTGATTGTTGTCACTGCCGACCACAGCCACGTGTTCACGATGGCGGGTTACCCGCAGCGGGGCAACCCGATACTCGGAAAGGTCGTCATGCCAGGCGAGACCGAGCCGGCTTTGGCGGCGGACGGAAAACCTTATACGACGCTATCGTACGCGAACGGTCGCGGGTTCCAGCAGCTCGATGTGGGCGGAGACACCAGTTACCGGGAGCCGATCAACGCCGGCCGGGCCAATCTGTCATCGGTCGATACCACTGACGAGGGTTTCCACCAGGAGGCGTTGGTGCCTTTACATGACGAAACCCACGGCGGGGAGGACGTTGCCATCTATGCCGGCGGTCCGATGGCGCACCTGTTCCGTGGCGTGCAGGAGCAGCACTATATTTTTCACGTGATGGCCGAAGCGCTCGGTCTCACCGCTGACTTGGAACGCGCACCGCACCCGCAATGACGGCGAGGGTTGCCGGATATCGGGCGCGAGGCGGATGATGTTTGCAGATTCTGGACAGAGGAGGAGGTTCGCGAATGCCTGCCATTGATGAGCGGCTTGCAGAGCTTGGGATCAAGTTGCCGGTCGCGAAGAAGCCGGCGTTCGAATATGTAGCTGTCGCCGTGCACGGCGACCTCGCCTATGTCAGCGGCCAGTTGCCCTGGCTGGATGCGGAGCGGGTGATTGAAGGAAAGGTGGGCGACGGATGCAGTCTGGAGAAAGCGCAGGAAGCGGCACGCCTTTGCACCATTTACGCTCTTTCTGCGCTCAAGGCGCAGCTCGGCAATCTCGACGCTGTCGAACAGGTGCTCAAGGTCACCGGATTCGTCGCCTCGGCACCGGGTTTCAACGCGCAACCAAAAGTGATCGACGCCGCCTCAAAGTTGCTCGGAGAAATCTTCGGGAACAAAGGCCGTCACGCGCGCAGCGCGGTGGGTGTTGCCGAATTGCCGCGCGGTGCTGCGGTTGAAATCGAGTTTATCGTCGCGTTGCGGCACTAGCTGTTGATTCGCATCAGCCTCGCGGGCCGTAGCCGCGCCAGTGCCGTCCGTGAGCGGCCGTCGTCGGGCGCTGCTTGCGGTGCCCCTGCGCGAAATGTCTCAGTCGGTCCGGTAGCGGCCGATGATTTCAGGGTCCGGGTCGCATCCGAGGCCTGGACCATCGGGCACTCTCAGCTTGCCGCCGGAAGGCACGATCTGCTCGCCATACAAACGTGCCTCCGTGTCGAAGAAACGCCATTCAACCAGCGGGTCGGATGACAGTGCGGCGCAGGCCTGGATGGCGCTGAGCAAGCCCGGCCCTTCGTAGAAACTGTGCGGCACGACGCGCACTCCGAATTCGTTTCCAAGCGCAAACACGTCGCACAACCCGCTGACACCGCCGGATTTCGCCGGGCTTGGCTGCACGACGTCCAGCGCCCCGGCTTCCAGCAAATGGCGAAACTGCTGCAAGGTTGCAGCATTTTCTCCGGCCGCGACCGGTATGCCGCCGCGCTTGCGGATGATGGCCAGTGAAGCGTGGTCCTCGGGCGGCCACACTGGCTCCTCGAGCCAGGCAAGATTGTATGGCCGCAATTGCCCGGCCATGTCGAGCGCTTCGTTCAGCGTCCACGGGCAGTTGACGTCGAGCATGATGGCCACGTCGGGTCCTGCTGCCTGTCTGGCAGCGGCAACGGCTGGAGCGGTGATCTCGTGGAGCTTGATGCTCCCGAAGCCGAGTGCGCAGGCGCGCGCGACGTTTGCCGCGACCTGATCCGGCTCGCTGTAGCGGACCAGGCTGGCATAGGTATCGACCTGATCGGGCCGCGTCTTGCCGGTTGACCGGTTGGCGCCTATCAACTGGTGCAGCGGCTGGCCTTTCGCCTTTCCCGCAATGTCCCACAGGGCGATGTCGATGCCGGACATTGCGTACGTCACCGGCCCGCCGCGGCCGAAAATATGGAACTTGCGCTGCAGGTCCCGCATCAGCGCTGCGATGTCGCTTGCATCCGCACCGATGCAAATGGGCGCCAGCAACTGGTCGATCACCACCCTGGTCGCGGGAATTACGTTGTAACCGAAGGCTTCTCCCCAGCCGACGATGCCGGTGTCCGTTGAGACCTTGACCAGCAAGGCGTCGGCGGTCAGCCACTCCTTGCCGCCCCATGCGCTGGTCTGGGAAGCATTTCCGGCTGTGTAGGGGATACGTACTTCTATGGTCTCGATCGCGGCAATTTTCATGGGGTTCCTCGGTTCGATTTTCTATGGCTCGGCTGGCCGGCATTATTCCCTATCCGCGATGCCGCCCGCAGCGTCCGCAGTCGCGCCGCCTGCGCCAGGCGGTTCGCGCGTGCTGTTGCGATCCGATACACTCCGGTGCTGCTTTCGGGATATCAGCATGGGGCAACCGCTGCACGTGCATGATAGCGCTAGAGCCGAAGAACCCTCGATGCCGTTGACGCGAGAATCGTTAGCCGGCTTGAATGCAGGCGGGAATCCGGACGCGGCCGGGCGGATATTTTTCACGGATACCGGGGAGAGTGATGAAGTACAACTTGCTAGGCAACGGCGGACTCAGCGTTTCCGAAATCTGCCTTGGGACAATGACGTTTGGCGAGCAGAACACCGAACGGGAGGCGCACGAGCAACTCGACTACGCACTTTCCCGGGGCGTAAATTTCATCGACGCCGCCGAGATGTACCCGGTGCCGCCGCGTGCCGAAACCCAGGGCCGAACGGAACTCTATGTTGGCAGCTGGCTCAGCAAGCAGGCGCGCGACAAGGTCGTTGTTGCGACCAAGATCACGGCGCCTGGCCGTGGCTTTGCCTGGGTGCGCGGTGGTCCCAAGGCGATTGACCGGGAAAGCGTGGAGGCGGCGTTGAACGGCAGCCTGCAGCGGTTGCAGACCGATTACGTCGACCTGTACCAGATTCACTGGCCCGACAGGTATTTACCCAACTTCGGCCAGGCTTTCTATGAGCCGGAAAAAGAGCGGACGGCGGTTGCGATCGAGGAGCAGCTCGAGGCAATGGACTCGGTCGTGAAGGCGGGCAAGGTTCGCTACATTGGCCTCAGTAATGAAAGTCCGTGGGGCGTAATGGAATTCCTGCGTATAGCGCGAGAGCGGGGCCTGCCAGTGGCGGCCTCCATCCAGAACGCCTATAGCCTGCTCAATCGCAGCTACGAGCCGGGTCTTTCCGAAGTTACCCGCCGGGAGGGTATCCCGCTAATTCCCTACAGTCCACTCGGATTTGGCCATCTGACGGGCAAGTATCTGGAAGGCGCCAGGCCGGAAGGGGCACGACTGACCCTGTTTCCTCCGTTTGGACAGCGGTACGACAAGCCGAACGTGGCGCCGGCAGCCGCGGCCTATGCCGAACTGGCCCGCCGCAACGGGTTGAGCCCGGCCGCGATGGCGCTGGCTTTTGTCCGCAGCCGCTGGTTTGTCGCCAGCACGATTATCGGCGCCACGACCCTGGAGCAGTTAAGGGAAAATATCGATGCGGCTGACCTTGAACTCGCCGGCCCGGTTCTGGACGAAATCGACGCGATCCACCAGCGTTATCCCAACCCTGCCCTGTAGATTGCGGCCTGGTTCGGACAGGGGCTTGATAACGCACGCAAGCGTTTGACACAGTGCAGCTAATTATCCATAATCCGCGCCTTCGTTCGGAGGGGTTCCCGAGCGGTCAAAGGGGGCAGACTGTAAATCTGTTGGCTCAGCCTTCGAAGGTTCGAATCCTTCCCCCTCCACCAAACAAATCAGGTAGTTAAGGTTTCGGGGGCAGTGGGTTTCGATGGGCTTTGCGGGCGGCCTCGGCGCGTCGAATGATTTGGGTCAAGGGAAAGCCCGGATTTCTCTAGGCGGGTGTAGCTCAATGGTAGAGCAGAAGCCTTCCAAGCTTACGACGAGGGTTCGATTCCCTTCACCCGCTCCAGGTTTCGCGTTCAATACTGACGCCGCCCATGTAGCTCAGTGGTAGAGCACTCCCTTGGTAAGGGAGAGGCCGCGCGTTCAATCCGCGCCATGGGCACCACACGATTCGTGAATCAGGCAGCACTG
>Ga0111144_1083_pt1 | contig 9719 bp, 10 predicted proteins | sample DeeMarSeWOR28_12_FD_80235 | JGI IMG/M metagenome (GOLD analysis project Ga0111144, IMG submission 80235) | Betaproteobacteria bacterium SG8_40
TCGATCTTGGTCTTGATCAGCTCGCTGATCTCGGATGGGTTCAACTGCATGGATCAATGCTCCTATTTCGTAAGGGCGGCGGCCATTTCCTGTAGTCGGCCACGCACCGAGGCATCCCAAACCTTGTCGCCTACCTGTACCTTGATTCCGCCAATCAGATCAGAATCCACACCGACAGTCGGGCTGATTTTCTTGTTGTAACGCTTCGCCAAAATGTTGACGATTTGCTCAAGTTGCTGGTCTTGCAGGGGGTAGGCCGAGGCAATATTTGCCTCGATCACACCCTCGTCTTCCGACTTGAGCTGTTCAAACAGGCTGCGTATTTCCGCGAGGACAGGCAAGCGGCCGTTGCGAACGAGCAGCTGTACGAGGTTGCGCACCTGCCCGTCGATGCGCTCGCCGCACACTGACAGTATCAGCCTCTCGACATCGCTACCGGTAACTTTCGGCCCGGCGATCGCTTCCTGAAACCTTTCGTTCTGATAGACACTGGCGAGCAGCGCCAGCATCCCCGACCATTTGTCGAGTTCGCCGCGTTGCTTGGCAAATCCGAAAGCAGCTTCGGCATACGGCCTCGCGATGGTTGCAAGTTCGGCCATCTGCGCTTCTACCGGAGCTCGGCTTCCAGGCCCTGCAACAGCTGAGCATGTGCCTGTGCGTCGATTTCGCGTTTGAGAATCTTTTCCGCGCCGGTCACGGCGAGCACTGAAACCTGCGCCCGCAACTGTTCCCGGGCGCGATTGACTTCCTGCTCGATTTCCGCCTTGGCCGCAGTAACAATGCGCTCGCCCTCGGCTCTGGCATTCACCTTGGCTTCTTCGACCAGCTCGCCGGAACGCTTCTCGGCCTGCGCCAGGATCTCGCTCGCCTGTTCGCGTGCCTTCTGCAATTCTTCCTTGACACGCTGGGCGGCCTGTTCGAGTTCCTGCCTGCCTTTCTCGGAAGCCGCCAGACCGTCTGCGATCTGCTTTTCGCGGTCCTTCATCGCCTTTTGCAGCGGCGGCCAGATGTACTTCATCGTCAGCCAGATGAAGACAGCAAACCACAGCGCCTGGCCAAATAGTGTTGCGTTGATATTCACGCTAACCTCCCGCGCTTAAGAAAGGAGTTCTTCTTCAACCGCCGATGATCCCGATGAAAGGGTTCGCAAACAGCAGATAGAGCGCGATACCAACACCGATCATGGTCACGGCATCCAGCAGACCCGCAACGATGAACATCTTGACCTGCAGCGTCGGGATCATTTCAGGCTGGCGCGCGGCACCTTCGAGGAAGCGGCCACCGAGAATACCGAAACCGATAGCGGTTCCCAGTGCACCCATGCCAATCAACAGTGCGACCGCAATTGCCGTCATGCCCAATACGGATGCGAGTTCCATCTTTTTCTCCTAAGTACAGTGTGTGATCGTTAACGTGAAAAAATCAGTGGTGTTCGGCAGCCATGCTCATGTAGACGACGGTCAACATCATGAACACGAAAGCCTGCAGGGTAATAATCAGAATGTGGAACAGGGCCCAGCCAAGGCTGAGCGTGGCGGCGAACGGTGCCCAGAGAAAACTGGCACCGGCCCAGACGGCGAGCAGGATGAAGACCATCTCGCCGGCGTACATGTTTCCGAAAAGACGCAGCGCAAGCGAGACCGGTTTGGCGATGTCTTCGATGATCCGGAACAGAAGGTTGACGGGGAAGAGATACTTGCCAAACGGCACCGTCAGTGCCTCCTTCAAAAACCCGCCGGCACCTTTGAACTTGAAGTTGAATCCGATCATGATGGCGAACACGGTCAGCGACATCGCGAACGTCAGGTTCGGGTCGGTGGTGGGCACGATCTTCAGATAAGGCACGCCGGCGGCGTGGGCGGTCATCGGCACGAAGTCGACCGGGATCAGATCCATGGCATTCATCACGAATACCCAGATAAATATGGTGATGGCCAGCGGGGTGACAAGGTTGCTCTTGGCGTGAAAGGTGTCGCGGACCTGCGTATCCACCATCGAGACGACCATTTCGACAAAATTCTGCCAGCCCGACGGCACACCGCTGCTGGCCTTGCGAGCCAGCATCATCATGAACCCGAAAACGACCAGGCCAAGAAGCCCGGAGACAATCAGCGTATCGAGATGAAGGGTCCAGAACCCTTCGCCAACCGTCAGATTGGTGAGGTGGTGGACAATGTATTCAGTCGAAGTCGGCGCGCCCGAATCGGCCATGTTCGTTTTTCTCTTAAATTCGTTTAAACACAATCAGTGCAAGCCAATATGCCATCAGCGTGGCGATATAGGCGGCAAACAACGGTATTACGGAAACATCCCTGATCCAGACAAACGTCACGGCAAACAAGACGAATGTCAGTGTCAGCTTTCCTGCTTCCGCTACGAAGTGGACCCGCAACAACCGATCCGCAGGCGCGTTTCGAAACGCGATCAGGCGCCACGCGTAAAACGCTCCCGGCACCACCGCGATCGCGCCACCGATCGCTGCCGACTTCGCGGCCGCAAGGCCGGAAAACAGCAAGAAACCCAACGTGACCACGCCCAACACCAACACCTGAAGCCCGAGCACCGCGAGCAGTCCGCGGATCATGAATCGCGATCCGGTGAAATGGCGCCCTTCTCCTTGTGCGGCCGCAGCATAGCCACAAAAAGGCCGAGATTTTATTGGCTTATCGCAATACTGTCAACGCATCCGGACATGCCCGCCAGACCGGTCCTCAGGCCCTCAAACGGCCGAGAATCGTGTCCAGCTGGTCGAGGTCCGAGTAGTCAATCGACAGCGTTCCGCTGCCGCTTTTGCGATGCCGTATGGAGACCGTTGCACCTAGCGTCTCCGACATCGATTCTTCCAGCGCAGCAATGTCGCGGTCCTTTCGCGGTCCTTTCGAAGGACGCTTGGGGGCCGGCACGCGTTGCGATACCAGTTGCTCGGTTTCGCGCACTGAAAGGCCGAGCGCAGCGATACGCTGCGCAAGTTCGATCTGCCGGGCCGCCGGTGCCGCCAGCAGAGCACGCGCATGGCCCATATCGATACGGCTATCCATCAGCATTGCCTGGACCTGCTGCGGCAGCGACAACAGACGCAGCAAATTGCTCACGGCACTGCGTGAACGGCCAACTGCCTTTCCCACCATCTCATGGGTCATTTCGAACTCGTCGATCAGCCGCTGGATACCGACGGCTTCTTCCAGAGGGTTGAGGTTCTCCCGTTGGATGTTTTCGATCAGCGCAATGGCCAGGGCTGCGTTGTCGTCGACCTCGCGCAGTACCACCGGCACTTCCTTGAGGCCTGCCAGTTGCGCTGCGCGCCAGCGCCGTTCGCCGGCGATGATTTCGTAACCGTCATCGACCGAGCGCACCAGAATGGGCTGCAATATGCCCTGCGTCTTGATCGATTCGGCGAGTTCTGCAATCGACGCGTCATCCATGCGGCTGCGCGGCTGGTACCGACCGGGGCGCAGTTGCGCAGTTGTCAGCGTTCGGAGTTCACCGCCAGGCGATTGCGTTTGCGTATCGTCGGCGGCAAGCAGCGCATCCAGCCCGCGCCCCAGTCCTTTTAGTTTTGCCATTGGCCGTTTCCTCAATGAGTCGGAGACCGTTGCTGCAGGATCTCGTCCGCGAGCGACAGGTAAGCCAACGCGCCCTTCGACTGCTTGTCGAAGTGAATTGCCGGAATACCGTGGCTCGGCGCCTCGGCCAGCCTGACATTGCGCGGAATGATGGTGCGATACACCTTGGCGCCGAAATGTTTCTGCAACTGGTCGGAAACCTGTTGCGAAAGTGTGTTTCGCGGGTCGTACATGGTGCGCAGCAATCCCTCGATCTCGAGCGAGGGATTGAGATGGCTGCGTACCTTCTTGATGGTCTGCACCAGATCGCTGAGGCCTTCGAGCGCGTAATACTCACACTGCATCGGGATCATCACCGCGTGCGCCGCAGTGAGTCCGTTGACCGTCAGCAGGTTGAGCGCCGGCGGGCAGTCGATCAGGATGTAGTCATACTCGGAGTCCACCGCGGCCAGTGCGTCTTTCAGCCTGGTTTCACGCCGCTCGAGACCGACCAGCTCAACTTCGGCGCCGGCGAGTTCCTGATTGGCCGGCACCAGATCGAAACCGCCATTCTCGCAGTGGATCCGCGCACTGTGAATGTCGCATTCACCCAGGACTACCTCGTAAACGGTGGCTCGCGATTCCCGCTTGTCAATCCCGCTCCCCATCGTTGCATTGCCCTGCGGATCGAGATCGACCAGCAGCACGCGCTTTCCGGCGCTCGACAATCCGGCAGCAAGATTGATAGAGGTCGTGGTCTTGCCCACGCCGCCTTTCTGGTTGGCGACCGCCAGGATACGGGACACCGGCTAGCCTATCCGTGCAGCTGGCGGGTTGAGAAACACGGCGTGTCTTTGTGCGTCGATCATCGGCACTTCCAGTTGCACTGTTTGTCGGACGGCGCCCGGCGGCAATTCATCCAGTTCTCCACGGGGCATTGCGCCCTTCATCGCCAGCAAGGTCCCGCCTTCACGGCACAAATGCCCGGCCAGGGTCAGGAAGGACTTGAGGTCCGAAAAGGCCCGGGAGACAACCACGTCAAAGGCAGCTTCCGGCCGGTAGGATTCCGAACGGGCGGTTTCGACCGCGACGTTTGCCAGACCCAGCTCGGCCACCGCCTGGCGCAGAAACGCTGTCTTCTTGTGACTGCTATCCAGAAGTACGATCTCGCGATTCGGTTCGGCGATCGCAACCGGCAGCCCCGGGAATCCGCCGCCAGAACCCACATCAATTAACCGTCCGTCCGGTAAAATGCTTACTATACTTAGGGAATCCAGTAAGTGATGACTTACCCACCTTGATTCCGCCAGCGACGTGAGGTTATGGACACGGTTCCATTTCGCCAGCAACTGTAACAGCAAGCCCAGTTGCTCGAGCGCCTGCGGCGACAACTGCAAGCCCATGGCCGCCGCATGTTCCGCAAGGCCCCACTGTCTCAACTGCGTCCTCCTTGCGACAGCATCGCATCTCCCAAGGCGGTGTCCGGCACGTTGAAGCGCTTGAGGTGGACCATCAGCAAGGAAATAGCTGCCGGCGTAATGCCGGATATCCGCCCCGCCTGCCCAAGCGTTTGAGGCCTGTGCAACGCGAGCTTCTGACGCACTTCCGAGGAAAGGCCGCGCACCAGGGCATAGTCCAGGCTGTCAGGAATGCTAACTGATTCAATCTGTTCGAGCCGCGCGCATTCTTCGCGTTGCCGGTCGATGTAGCCCTTGTATTTGGTCTGGATCTCGACCTGTTCGGCAACTTGTTCATCTTCAGCCCCAGGTCCTATGCCGCTCAGTTTCATCAAGTTCCGGTAGCTGACCTCGGGACGTCGAAGGAGTTGAAGTGCCGGGTATTCGCGCTCCAGAGGTTGGCCAATCGCTTCGGTGACTTCCCGGGGCGCAAACCGGCGCGGATCAATTACCAGTTTCCCGAGACGCTCCAGTTCCGCATGAACGGCTTCCCGCTTGCGCTGGAAAGCGTCCCAACGCCGGTCGTCGACAAGGCCGAGTCGGCGGCCGGTTTCAGTCAGGCGGAAGTCGGCATTGTCCTCTCGCAGACTGAGCCGGTATTCGGCCCGGCTGGTAAACATTCGGTAGGGCTCGGTCACGCCACGGGTGACCAGATCATCAACCAGGACGCCGAGGTAAGCTTCATCCCGGCGCGGACACCAGACCGGTTTTTCTTGCACCAGCAATGCAGCGTTGATACCCGCCAGCAGTCCCTGCGCCGCTGCTTCCTCGTAGCCGGTGGTGCCGTTTATCTGTCCGGCAAAGAACAAACCGCCGATCGCTTTGGTTTCGAGCGATGTTTTCAGTGAACGCGGATCGAAGTAGTCGTATTCGATGGCATAGCCCGGCCGCAGGATATGTACATTCTCCAGGCCCTTGATTGAATGTACGATTTTCAGTTGCACATCGAATGGAAGGCTGGTTGAAATGCCGTTCGGATAGACCTCATGGGTATCCAGCCCTTCCGGCTCGAGGAAAATCTGGTGAGACGACCGGTGGGCGAAGCGCGTGACCTTGTCTTCGATTGATGGACAATAACGCGGCCCGACACCTTCTATGATTCCCGAGTACATCGGCGACCGGTCCAGACCGGCCCGAATCGCCTCATGCGTGCGTTCATTGGTGTGCGTGATCCAGCAGGAGATCTGCCGAGGGTGCTGCGCCGGTTCGCCCAGATAGGAAAACACCGGTACCGGGTCGTCTCCCGGCTGCTGCTCGAGCAGCGAGAAATCAATGGAACGGCCATCCAGCCTGGGCGGCGTCCCTGTCTTGAGGCGACCCACGGGGAGTTTCAGTTCCCGCAGCCGATGAGCAAGGCTCAGGGACGGCGGATCTCCGGCACGGCCGGCCTGATAATTCTCGAGCCCGACATGAATCCGTCCCGACAAGAACGTGCCCGCGGTAAGAATCACCGCTCGCGCCCTGAACTGAAGGCCGATCTGGGTCACCACGCCGGCGACGCGATCTCCCTGCAGCAGTAGATCATCCACGGCTTGCTGAAACAGGGTGAGATTAGGCTGGTTCTCGAGGCGGGAACGAATGGCCCGGCGATATAACACACGATCCGCCTGGGCACGCGTTGCCCTGACAGCCGGTCCCTTGCTCGCGTTCAGGATCCGGAACTGAATCCCTGCCTCGTCAATCGCCTGCGCCATGGCACCACCCAGCGCATCGATTTCCTTGACGAGGTGGCCTTTGCCAATACCGCCTATCGAGGGGTTGCACGACATCTGGCCCAGGGTCTCGATGCTGTGCGTCAGCAACAGCGTGTCGCAACCGGCGCGGGCAGCAGCCAGGGCCGCTTCGGTGCCAGCGTGACCGCCACCGATGACAATGATGTCGAATTGTTTGGGAAAAAACACGGCTGCCCTCTCGAGAGCGCGCAATGATACCGGAAAGAGAATCGCGAGGGACTACCGGCTACCCATGTTTCACGTGAAACATGGGAACATTCCAGTTTTCCCCGGCCGCTGGCTCAATACCGGTGTTCCACGTGGAACACTGGCCCCCGCTGGCCACTGTTGCGGCTCTATCGGCGGTTCCGGCAGCATTTGCGGGCATCGATCCGGTGCATTCGGCATGCCGAACAAATTTGCCCGCTACTGCTGGCAATCCGTACCCCTTACTTGCCGATACAGAAACGGGAGAAGATTTCTCCCAGCAAGTCGTCCGCGGAAAACTCCCCGGTGATTTGGCCGAGCGACTGCTGCGCGAGACGGAGTTCTTCGGCGCACAGTTCCAGACGTTGTATCTCCTGACTTGCTCGCTGAACATCAGCCAGCGCACGTTTCAGCGAGACAATATGGCGTTCGCGCGCCATGAAGGGAATTTCATCCGTTACGCGGCGTCCGCTCACACTCAGCAGGGTCTGCCGCAGCAAATCGATCCCGGCTCCCGACCTGGCCGATAGCCAGACCTTGTCATAATCGTCTTCGTGAACCGCCTCCGGAGTTTTCCCGGTAAGGTCTATCTTATTGATTACAATTATTTTTCTGGCCCCTGTTCGCAGCTCGACCAGCTTCTGCAGGGAACTCTCAGCGTCTGCCGCCAACACATCCCGGATCTCCAGAACGACATCGGCCTGCTCAAGCTGTTCAAGGCTTCGCGCCACGCCGATGCGCTCGACCGGATCATCACTTTCGCGCAACCCTGCTGTATCGATCACGTGTACCGGCAATCCGGATACCACCAACTCGCGCTGCAGGACATCCCGGGTCGTGCCGGGCACTTCGGTGACGATCGCGACCTCCTCCTCGGCGAGCCGGTTCATCAGGCTCGATTTGCCGACGTTTGGCGCGCCCGTCAACACGACGCGCAGTCCCTCTCGCAACAAGTGGCCCTGGGTCGCGGACTCGATCAGCTCGGCAATCTCGGCCTGCACCGTATGCAATCTCGAAGCAACCTGATGATGATCGACCAAATCGACCTGCTCCTCCGGGAAATCGAGTACGGCCTCGACCAGCATCCTTATCTCGACGAGTTGCGCAACGACGCAGTTAACCTTTGCCGAGAATTCTCCGGAAAGCGAGCGCTGGGCGCTGCGAACAGCGTCTGCCGAAGACGCGTCGATCAGGTCAGCGACACTCTCCGCTTGCGCCAGATCAATCTTGTCGTTGAGGAAAGCGCGCTTGGTGAACTCACCCGGCTCGGCGACGCGCGCGCCAAGTTCAACGCAGCGCCGCAACAACATGCGCAGTACCGCGACGCCACCGTGACCCTGGAGTTCCAGCACGTCCTCGCCGGTATAAGAACGGGGCCCCGGAAAAAAGATTGCTATGCCCCGATCAATCACCCGACCGTCAGCATCGCGAAACTCGCTCAGGGCAGCGTGTCGCCCGGGAGGCAGCTGCCTAGTCAGCGATACCGCCAACTGCCGCGCGCCAGGGCCGGAAATCCTGACGACGCCAATGCCCGCGCGGCCGTATCCGGTAGCGACAGCCGCTATCGTGTCAGCGGCTTGCATTGGCGGGCTTGGACCGCTCGATCCCCCGCGTAATGTGCCATTGCTGAGCTATGGAAAGAATGTTGTTCACAAGCCAGTAAAGCACCAGTCCCGCTGGAAAGAAGAAGAAGAACACGCTGAAAACGACCGGCATGATTTTCATGATCTTTGCCTGCACCGGGTCGGGAGGTGTTGGACTCAGCCACGACTGCACAATCATCGACAAGCCCATCAGCACCGGCAGCACGTAATACGGGTCCTTCGCTGACAGATCGTGTATCCAGAGTATGAAGGGTGCATTACGCAACTCGACACTGGCCAGCAGTACCCAGTACAAGGCGATAAAGACCGGGATCTGGACAAGAATAGGCAGGCAACCGCCGAGCGGATTGATTTTCTCCGTCTTGTACATCTCCATCATCGCTTGCTGCATGCGTTGGCGGTCGTCGCCGTAAGTCTCTTTCAGCGCCTGCAACTTGGGCGCCAGTACCCGCATCTTTGCCATCGACTTGTAACTCGCCGCTGACAGCGGATAGAAGATCAGCTTGATGATGACGGTCAGCAGGACAATTGCGACCCCCCAGTTGCCTACCCACCCGTGGATGGTGGAAAGCAGCCAGAACAACGGTGCAGCGATGACCGTCAGCCATCCGTAATCCACCGTCAGTTCCAGCCCGGGTGCGAGTTTCGATATTGTTTTCTGGTCCTGGGGGCCGGCATAAAGGCGCGAGCCGATGCTGCCCTGGCCTCCGGGGGCGATCGTGGGCACCGGCTCGATTATGCCAACAGCATAGAGACCGTTATCACGGGCTTTGGTGAAATACTCCCGCGTCGTCCCTTGTTCAGGCAACCACGCGGCAACAAAATAGTGCTGCACGATGGCCGCCCAACCGTCCTCCGCCTTCTTCGGGTATTCGACCTTTCCCTTGTCCATGTCCTCGAAATCGACTTTCGTGAACTTGGACTCTTCGGTATAGATCGCCCCGCCGGTGTAGGTCGGCTGCATCTTGGAATCACCAGCGGCAGGGTTACCGTCCCTCAGAAACTGGAAATATCCGTATGCCGACAATGGCGCACTGGTCTTGTTGACGATCTCGTAGTCGACGTCGATTACATAGCTGCCGCGATGAAAGGTATAGCGCAGAACCACTTCGTAGCCGGCCGGTTCCGCCGTTCGCAGCACGACATCGAGTTTTTCCGCACCCGGCTGCAACTCGAAAGAATCACCGTCAATCTCGA
>Ga0111144_1157_pt1 | contig 9713 bp, 8 predicted proteins | sample DeeMarSeWOR28_12_FD_80235 | JGI IMG/M metagenome (GOLD analysis project Ga0111144, IMG submission 80235) | Betaproteobacteria bacterium SG8_40
TTCATGACACTGATATAAAAACAGTCTGTTGCGAAATGGATGCGTCTCAGGCGCTTATATGCACGTTTTGATGCCCAAATCCGCCTCCTGAGCGCCTGTGGAAGATGCTGTATGCGATCGAGATTCTCTAGTCGGGTGTTGATTCCTTCCTCCCCGGTTGGACCGCGCGCATCCGTGAAAGAGCGGCTGTTTGGCGTGGACTCGGGCACAATGCGCGAATGACCCTGAGACGTTTTTTTGCCAGTACACCACGCGGGCTTGCCGATCTGCTGGCGGGCGAAGTGCGGGCTTTCGGTGCACAGGATGTGCGCGAAGGCAGGGGTGGAGTCAGTTTCAGCGGCACGCTGGAGGTTGCATACCGGGCCTGCCTTGAATCGCGGATTGCGAGCCGGGTTTATCTGCCGCTGCTGACGCTGGAGGCGCCGACCACGGAGGAGTTTTACGCTCAGCTGCTGGCGCATGACTGGTCCTCGGAAATCGCCCACGGCGCGACGCTCGCCTGCGATTTCAGCGGCCAGCACCCGACGATCATCCACAGCCAGTTCGGCGCGCAGAAAATGAAGGACGCGGTCTGTGACCAGCTTCGCGAAGCGACGGGCTGGCGTCCGGATATCCAACCGGACGAGCCCGGCATGCGCCTGCACGCGCATGCCAATGGGTCGCGCGTCGAGGTTTCAATCGATCTTTCGGGGGAGGGCCTGCACCGCCGCGGTTACCGTTTATCAGGCGGGCCGGCGCCGCTGCGCGAAAACCTGGCGGCCGGCATGTTGCTGCGCGCCGGGTGGCCGGCAATGGCACGCGACGGCGCCCGCTTCCTGGATCCGATGTGCGGGTCCGGAACGCTGGTGATCGAAGCCGCGATGATCGCCGCGGACCTGGCGCCTGCCATCGGGCGAACGTACTTCGGATTCCTTGGCTGGCGTGGCCACGAGGAGGAGCTTTGGCAGTCGGTGTGCGCGTCCGCGCGCGAGCGCGGTGATGCCGGTGTCGCCGAGTGGGCCGGGCGGGTTGCGGACGATCCGACCCAGGCCCTGTGCGGCAGCGACCGTGACAGTGACAGCTTGCAGTCAGCGCGTGCGAACGCCGAACGCGCCGGGGTAGCTGAACTGACGCGTTTTACCCGGGGCGAGCTGGCGGACGCCGCGCCGCCCGCTGGCGCCGCGCGCGGCCTGGTGTGTGCAAATCCTCCGTACGGCGAGCGTCTGGAGGATCGCGAGTCGGCGCGCGCTACTCATCAATTACTGGGCGAGGTGCTGCAGCAGCGATTCATGGGCTGGCAGGCGGCGGTCATTACGGTGGCGAGCGGAATGGGCCTGGAGCTGGGCCTACGCGCGTATCGAACTCATACACTGTGGAACGGCGCGATCGAGTGCCGCTTGCTGCGCTTCGATCTCACACCCAAAGCGGTGCGCGACCTGCGACCGCGGCAACGCGATGAGGTCGACAACAGTCTGCGGGAATCCGCCGGGTCCCGCATGTTCGGCAATCGCATTTCGAAGAATCTGAAACGCCTGCGCGCCTGGGCGAAACGCGAAGCGGTGAGCTGCTATCGAATCTACGATGCCGACATGCCGGAGTACGCGTTCGCGATTGACCGCTATGAGGCCGCGGATCAGTCGCGCCAGTGGCTGTACGTGCAGGAATACGCGGCGCCGGATGAGTTACCGCAGGAGCAGGTCAAGCGCCGGCGTGCCGAGGCGCTGGCGGCATTGCCGGAGGCAACCGGCGTGGCGCGCACGGACATCCGTCTGCGCATGCGCAAACGCATGTCCGGCTCCCAGCAGTATGAGAAGCAGGCCGAGCGCCGCGAATTCTTTACCGTGCTCGAAAACGGCCTGAAGTTCGAAGTCAATTTTGACGACTATCTGGATACCGGGTTGTTTCTCGATCACCGCATCACCCGGGAGCGTCTCAGGGAGCAGTCAAAAAACAGGAAATTCCTGAACCTGTTTGCCTACACCGGCAGCGCCACGGTCTATGCGGCGGCCGGAGGCGCACGGCAAACGGTGACGGTCGACCTTTCGCGCACCTATCTCGACTGGGCGCAGCGCAACCTGCGCCAGAATGGCTTCACCGATGCCCGGCACGAACTGGTGCAAGCCGACGCGCGCGAATGGCTGAAGTCTGCGAGGCCCGGATTTGATCTGATATTTCTCGATCCGCCGACATTCTCGAACTCGGCCCGCATGGAGGGCGTGCTCGATATCCAGCGCGATCATGTCGAACTGATCGATGACTGCATGCGGTTGCTCGCAAGAGACGGCCTGCTGGTGTTTTCGACCAACGCCCGGAAGTTCAAACTCGACCCGGCGCTGTCGGCGCGATATGCGATTGAAGATATCTCGCGGAAAACACTGCCTCCGGATTTCGAGCGCAATCCGAAAATACACCGCTGCTTTGAAGTGCGCCCGAGGAACGGATGAGCGCGTTACAACTGCTGCTGCATAAACGGGGCCGGGGCCCTCTGATGCGAGGCCAGGCCGCCGCTAAGTATTGATATGAAGTCAATCTCGTTCGAATCTGGTGCTTTCCGGGTGCGTGAGGCTGCGTTCGGGGTGCTGCAGAAAAGGGGCAGATCCCTGTGCCTCGTTCGGACTCGATGCGGCGTATCCGGCGATGACCTTCGTGGTGGACGAGGCTGAAATGGAAAATCCGATCCCCGTCCCGGAAGAAAGCCGCAGTAGCCGGAGGGCCACGCTGCGCCGGACCCTGCGTTATTCGCAGCAGGAATCCGTTGCGTCGGCAACCATGACGGGAGCCAACGACAACTTCCTCAATGCGTTCGCCATTTCGCTGCAAGCGACTGCATTGCAGCTGGGCTGGCTTACAGCGATTCCGCAATTGTTTGGCGCGGTCTGGCAGATCGTCTCGGTGTGGATGGGTAACCACGTCAAACGGAAGCCGCTGGTTGTCGGAGTGGCGCTTCTGCAAAGCCTGCTGGTGGGATTGATGGCACTACTGTCGGTCGCCAACGGCTTCGGGGAGTTGCAGTCCAGTCGGGTTCTGTGGCTGATCGTGCTTACCGTCGGCTATTTCTCCTGCATCAATATCATCCAGCCGCATTGGCGTGCCTGGATGGGCGGTCTGGTACCACGATCGCGCAGAGGGGTTTTCTTCGCCGCCCGTTCCCGCCTGACCATGGCGGCGTCGTTGATTGTGTTTATCGGCGGCGGTGCGATTGGCCGCCTTGTTTCAGCCTATCTGTTGTGGCGCATGCACGACCCCGAATTGGAATCCGCGCAGACTGCGATGCGCTTGCGCGACAGCCTGTTGCACATCAAGGAGTCCCTGAAAGATCCGACTTTCCGGCACTACAGCTTCTTCGTTGCCTGCTTTCAAGGCGCAGTGGCGGTCTCGGCGCCGTTCTTTGCAATGTATATGTTGCGTGATCTGCAATTCACCTACCTGCAGTTCAGCCTCAACAGCATTGCCTCGATCGCCACGCAGTTTCTCTTGCTGCGTTTCTGGGGGCGCTTCAGCGACCGCTTCGGGAATCATCTCGTGATGGTGATGTCGAGTTGCGCAATTCCGGTGATCCCGCTGGCCTGGCTGGTATCGCCCGATCCACTGTACCTGGTGTTTGTTCAGATCGTGTCAGGTGTCTTCTGGAGCGGATTTACGTTGAGTACGGCAAACTACCTGTATGACATTCGCCCCCACCATACGAACTTTGCGCTTTATGCAGCGATTCAGTCCGGCAGCAGTGCGCTGATGGTTTTTTGCGGTGGCCTGTTTGGCGGTTACGTGGCGCGGCAAGCGCCGGCGATTGCCGATGCCATCGTTGACATCTGGGAACCGGGCAGCGCCCTTTTTATCGTGTTCGTCGTCAGTGCAATCTTGCGCGGCGCGATCGTTGCCTGGTTCATGCCGCGCCTGAAGGAACCGAAGATCCGGAGCCGACCCAAATTGCTCGATGTCATATTCCGCATTGCCCGCATCAGCTCGATATCCGGTGTTTCGCTCGACTGGATGAGCGTGACCCGCAAGGACCAGGGCGGCGACAGACGTGATACGGAGACGCCGAAAGACCCGGAATAGTCAATCGGGTAGTCTTGTCCCATCTCGTAGTAAAGTAAATCAACAGGGGTCAGGGTCTTTTAAATGCCGAACCCGTAAATTTCTCGCCACATTGGAACATACAGGAGCACATGAGATGGATCTGGAACTCAAAGGTAAAAAGGCGATCGTGACCGGCGGCACTCGCGGTATCGGTGGAGCGATTGCCCAACGGCTGGCGCGGGAAGGGGCCGATGTGGCGATTTGTTCGCGAACCCCCGCAGCGGTGGAAGCGATGACGGCGGCCCTCAAGGCGCATGGCGGCAAGGTTTACGGCGAGGCGGTGGATGCCACGGATGGCCCGGCCCTGAAAAAATTCGCGGCCAACGCGATCGGTGCGCTGGGTGGCGTGGACATCGTGGTGCACAACGTCAGCGGCTGGGGCGGGCTGGACGAGGCCGCCTGGCGCCAGACATTCGAGGTCGATGTGCTGGGTGCCGTGCGATTGATGGAAGCCACCATCGATAGCCTGAAAGCATCGGGCAGCGGCAGCGTCATCTTCATTACCAGCACGGCGGCCGTCGATGCGTTCCGCGGACCGCGTTCCTACAATGCACTGAAGGCCGCACTCATCGCCCACGCGAACAGCCTGTCGCAGGAATATGCGAAGGATGGCGTCCGTTTCAACTGCGTGTCACCTGGCCCGATTTTTCACAAGGACGGCCCGTGGGACAACGTCAAGAAAAACGACCCTGCGATGTACGAGAGTGTCCGCGCGGGGGTGCCGATGGGCCGCATGGGCAAACCCGAAGAAGTGGCGAACGCGGTGGCGTTCCTCGCCAGCCCGGCGGCTTCATTCATCACCGGCACCAACATCATCGTGGACGGAGGCTTCACGAGCCGCGTGCAGTTCTAGGCCGCGCGTGCCGGCTTTCATGAAAAAGCGGGAGGACGAATGACGAAAGCGCTGATCGTCTATTATTCTCGTACCAACCACACCCATAAGATTGCGGAATTGGTTGCGCAAGGTGTTGGCGCGAATGTCGAGCGGATTTTCGATGTACAAAGCCGGGAAGGCGCTTTCGGATATATGCGGTCCGGGCGAGAGGCGATGTTACAACGCCCGGGCCGGATACAACCGGTCAAGGAAGACCCTTCGCAATATGATTTGACAATCCTTGGCTCGCCGGTTTGGTCATGGAGTCTTTCTCCCCCGATGCGCAGCTATGCGCTCGCGCAACAGCATAAATTCAAGCGCGTCGCCTTTTTTTGCACTGAAGGGGGCTCTGGCGGTGGTCGTTTGTTCGGCCAGTTGCAAACGCTTTGCGGCAAACCACCGGTGGCTACCCTGGAGATCACGGAAGGCGAATTGAAATCCGGTGAATATGCCGGCAAAGTCCGGGAATTTATCCGGCAGATTTCAGGCGTTATTGCGAGCGCAGTTCCGGAATCCGGACATCAAGGGCTCTGACCCGTCTAATAGCGAACCGGTCAACTCCCTTTAGCAGTACGTATCCTTCATGCCGTACCTGATCATCATCCTCTTGTTGCTGGTGGCGGTCGCAGGCCCTTCCTTGTGGGTGAGCCGGGTCATGAGCCGCTATAGCAAACCCACCGACCGTTACCTCATCTCCGGCGGCGAAGTTGCGCGCCGCCTGCTCGACGAACTCGGTCTGCAGGAGGTCGGGACCGAAATCACCGAGAAGGGCGACCACTACGATCCGGTACAACGCATGGTCAGACTGTCGCCGCGAAACTATCAAGACTGTTCGCTCACCGCCATCACGATCGCCGCGCACGAGGTTGGCCATGCGCTCCAGCACGCCAACGGCTACATGCCTCTCATGTTGCGCACACAACTCGTGCGCTGGGTCGCCCCGGTGGAGAAAACCGGAGCAGCGTTGTTGATGGCCACGCCACTGATCATCGGCATCACCCGCGCGCCGATCGCCGGCTTGTTAATGGCGGCCGGTGGATTGTTGACATTGGGCGCTGGGGTGGTGATGCATCTGCTGACCCTGCCGACCGAATTCGATGCCAGTTTCGGGCGCGCCATGCCGTTGCTGAAGAAGCACAATATTCTGGCTGTGCGTGATGAGTCGCATGCCCGGCGATTGTTGCAGGCGGCGGCGCTGACCTATGTATCGGCGTCGCTGATGAGCTTGCTCAATGTGGCTCGTTGGTGGGCAATTCTGCGGCGCTGAAACCCGCTGTTCAGCCGCCGATGCGAAACAACCGCGAAGCGCGGCGGCGATGCAGGCATGATGACGGCGAATAACAGGGGACGGGTTGAAGCAGGCGAATCGTTCGACTGCGCTTGAATTGGGGGGGGCGGCAATCATGACGGCCACGGACGGGGATTTCGGGATGATGGACGCGACCGCCATGGCCGCGCTGGTGCGTGAAGGCCAGGTCAGCGCGGCGGAACTGGTGGATGATGCGATCAGGCGGTGCGAACAGGTCAATCCGGTGCTCAATGCGGTGATCATCGACATGTTCGACCGGGCGCGCGAGGCGGCCAGACAACCGTTGGGTGATGGGCCGCTCGCCGGCGTGCCGTTCCTGATGAAGGACTTTGTTGCCGAGATCGAGGGCGTGCCATTTACCGAAGGCAGTGCGTTTCTCGAGGGTTATATTCCGCGCCAGGACAGTGAAACCTATCGCCGCTACCGCGACGCCGGTTTGATTACCATCGGCAAGACCAACTTGCCGGAGCTTGCGATTGGTGTGACGACGGAGCCGCGTTTGTTCGGCAAGACGCGCAATCCATGGGATCCGGAACGCTCAACCGGCGGTTCCAGTGGCGGTTCCGGCGCGGCTGTGGCAGCGCGCGTTGTGCCGGCCGCACACGGCAATGATGTCGCCGGTTCGATTCGAATACCGGCGTCGTGTTGTGGCCTGTTCGGGTTGAAGCCGACCCGGGGTCGCACTTCCCTCGCGCCGCTTTATGGTGACCTGTTTTCCGGGATGTTCGTCGAGCACGCGCTGACCCGCTCGGTGCGTGATTCAGCGGTATTGCTGGACATTTCGACCGGGCCCGCGATCGGTGAGCCCTACAGTGCGCCGGCACCGGTACGGCCCTTTGTCGAGGAAGTCGGCGCCCGGCCCGGCCGGTTGCGCATCGGGTTTTCGTGCGAAACCCCGCTCGGTGATCCGCTTGACCCGGAATGCGAACGCGCGATCCGTGAAACGGCGGCACTGTGCGAGTCGCTTGGGCACGATGTGTTAGAGGCGGCGCCTGATTTCGAAGCGATGGAGCTATGGCAGAAGTTCACCACGATCCTTTCAGGTGGCGTGGCATGGGCGCTGGCGGACTGGGAGCGCCGGCTCGGGCGCACGCTTGACGAGCAGTCTTTCGAGCCATTCGTATGGGCGTTTTCCGAGCGCGGCCGTGCATTGAGTGCGGCGGATTACCTGCTCGCGATTCAGGATGTCCAGGTGCAGGTACGCGCGTTGAGCCGGTTTTTCGAAACGCACGACATGTGGTTGACCACTACATTGGGACAGCCGCCGTTGCCACTGGGTACATTGACCTATGAAGGCGACCCGTTCGAACTGCGCCGCCGCATGGCAAAGTTTTCACCGTACACGTACATCAGCAACGCCAGCGGCCAGCCGGCGATGTCGGTGCCGTTGCACTGGACGGAAAATGATCTCCCCGTCGGGTTGCACTTCGTCGGTCGATTTGGCGAGGAAGCCGCCTTGCTGCGCCTGGCCGCGCAGTTGGAAGAGGTCAGGCCGTGGGCCGATCGAAGCCCGCAAGTCTGTTCAACGCCATAAGCGCGATTGACCGGCCTGGCGGGTTGAATATCAGGGACAGATCGTAAATCCGGGTCAGGTCAGACGTTGTTTTTTGTCTATCCTTCAGCCATCACCTCTAACCCGGCCCGCAACCATGGCACCGGCTCCGATGATCTGCGGGGTTGTGCCGGCGGCAGTGACCGGGACAATATACGCATTTGTCACGCCCTGTCAGGAGACGGAAATGGATCTTCTTGAAATCGAAGAAAAGCACGAGATGCGGCGAGAAGAGGCGGCGAAGCTGCTGCGCCGCATCGCCGACTCACTCAGCCGCCAGAACGACCTCGAGTTCGTTCGCGAGGGCAAGAAGTTCACCATCGACGTGCCCGACCAGGTCGAGGTCGAACTCGAACTGGAAATTGGCGACGACGGCACCAGCTTCGAAATCGAGATCAACTGGTGATTCCGTCGCCGCTGCAAGAGTGGCGATTGATGCAAGGGGGTGGAGCCGCTTGTTGTCATTCCGGAATGCGTAGTTTCGTGGAAGAAGCGAGCGTAATCCCGGCAGCCAGATCGGACAGGCGCGACGAGGGCGGCCTTTGCAAAGAAGGTTCTGCCCGCCTGAATGTCTGGAGCATGTGGATTTTCAGCCGGTAGCCAGGATTCCGTTCAAGAGCGAGCCACACATTTGAATCCAACCACCGAGACCGCACCGATTGGCGTCTTCGACTCCGGCGTCGGCGGCCTGTCGGTGCTGCGGGAGATCCGCCGCCTGCTGCCGGCGGAAAACCTGATCTATGTCGCCGACTCCGCGCACGTGCCTTACGGCGAGAAGTCGCGCGAGTTCGTCGAGCAGCGTGCCGTTGCCATCAGTGAATTTCTGATCGCGCAAGGCGCGAAAGCCATCGTCGTCGCGTGCAACACGGCCACCAGTGCCGCCATTTCCACGCTGCGCGCACGCTTTGCGTTGCCCATTGTCGGTGTTGAACCGGCATTGAAACCGGCCGCGGAAGTGACGCGCTCCGGCGTCATCGGTGTGCTCGCCACCCGGGGCACGTTGTCTGGCGAGAAACTTCAACAGCTACGGCAACGTGTCGCCGCTAACGTGCAGGTACTGGCGCAGTCCTGCGAAGGATGGGTCGAACAGGTCGAATCAGGCGACCTTGCCGGCCCGGAGGCGAAAGCGCTGGTCGCGCGTCATGTGCTGCCGCTGATCGAACGCGGTGCCGATACGCTGGTGCTGGGTTGTACCCATCACCCCTTCCTCGCACCGCTGATCCGCGAAGTCGCCGGGCCCGACGTCCATGTCATCGACCCGGCGCCGGCGGTCGCGCGCGAACTCAAGCGCCGGATGGAAAGCGAAAACCTGTTGTCTGCCGCGCAGGAAAACGGGCGCGATTACTTCTGGACCACCGGCGATCCGCAGCCTGTGAGCCGGCTGATCACCGCGCTGTGGGGCAGGGAATGCGAGGTCGCGCAGATCTGTCTCCCGTCGCCAGGCGCCGGTGAAGAAATCCAGGGCGTTTCGCCTCCTCGACACACGTAGTACGCGGCACGAATCAATCAACGTGTCTGCAACGTTGCTGAAGCGCAGAGGGCGCCATTGATGCGCCTGTTCTTGCAGTTTCCCGGTATGTCGTTGTGTTCCGTCGCCCGGGCGACGGTTGGGTCAATTGCATTCCTGTCTCGCCCGGCTGGAACTATGCGGTGAGACCGTATTAGCCTCGCGTGGAAATTCTCGACGGACGCTGGACGTTTCCGATCCCTGCACCCGTCAAGCAACCGCTGTCGCGGCGGGAAATTCGCTGGAGGCTGTTCAAAGCCCGCTTCGGCGAAACCGGTCCCAAGAACATTCGGTCTACCTTGCACACAGGGATACCTTGGCAATGACTGTTTCCGGGAAAGAATCGGGCGTACACTCGGCAGCCGGATTCGGCGGGCGAGACGACCGCGGCCTATTGAAAGTGTGACGACCG
>Ga0111144_1243_pt1 | contig 9525 bp, 5 predicted proteins | sample DeeMarSeWOR28_12_FD_80235 | JGI IMG/M metagenome (GOLD analysis project Ga0111144, IMG submission 80235) | Betaproteobacteria bacterium SG8_40
CCGCCATCATCTGGGCGAGGTCGGCGTTCTGAAACGCCGTGTAAAACGTGTTTTGTGCTTCGAGCGCAGTCGCAAAACGGGTGAGGATCATGTGGTGATTTCAAGTGTCTCGATACGTTCCATCACCGTCGCCGGCAGGAGTTTCGTCATGCAGTCGAAATGTCCGAGTGGGCACTTGCGGGCAAAACACGGGCTGCATGCGATGTCCATTTTAACCACCCGTGCCGCCGCAGATAACGGTGGCGTGAATGCCGGTGAACTCGATCCATAGATCGCAATCGTGGGCCGGTCGAGCGCGGCGGCAACGTGCATCAGTCCCGAGTCGTTGGTGACAACGATATTTGCGGCCGACAGCAGTATGATGGCCTCGTCCAGGCTGGTGAGCCCGCAAAGGTTGGTCGCCGCATTGCCGCTCGCCTGGACGATTTCATCGCCGGCCGGCTTGTCGGCCGCGGAGCCGAGTAGCCACACGGTAAACCCGCGGGCAGCCAGTTGCCGCCCGAGTTCGGCAAAATGCGCCGTCGGCCAACGCTTCGCCGGGCCATATTCGGCACCCGGGCAGAAACACGCCAGGCGGCGCGGCAGCGGTAGTTCGCGGCGCTCGCAGGTCCCGGCGAACTCCCCCGGCTCAACCTGCAGGCGCGGGTGCGTGATCGGGCGCTCGAGTTCGGTGTCCGGTTGCTGTGCAAGCCAGGCAAAACGTTCGGCCATCAGCGGCAGCGCTTGCTTGTCCAGCTTTCGCCTGTCCGTCAGGAGCCCGTAACGCATCTCTCCGATGTAACCGGTGCGCGAAGCGATGCCGGCAAACCACGGCACCAGGGCGCTCTTGAGCGAATTTGGCAGGACGTAGGCATGCGAATAACCCCGCCGGGCCAGACGCTTGCCGAGTTGGCGGCGTTGGCCGAGTGCGAGTTCTCCGTGAGCGAACGGATTCTCGATCGTGTCCCTGACCTCGGGCATGCGCCGGTAGACGGGCAATACCCAACCCGGCCCGAACACGTCGATTGCGGAGTGCGGGTGCCGCGTTGCAAGCGGCACCAGCAACGAATGGGAAAGAATGGCATCGCCGATCCATGAGGGGGCGACGATCAGCGTGCGATGCACGGGTTCCTGCGCGCCGTTTGTCATGGCCGGGTAGCTATGCCCGTGCTGCGGCCTCGTGACGCCACGGCCACTTGACTGCTCCGAAACGCGCCCCCGGCGCCGGCGACCAGTGCGACACTAATGGCCGGGATTGCCCGCACCGCCTTTGAGTACGTAACGCGTTCCGCAATACGGACACAACGCTTCGCCGCTATCCTCTACCGGAAGAAATACCCGCGGGTGCGCATTCCAGACCATCTGCGCGTCAGTGGGACAATGCAGCGGCAGATCAGCCGATGTGATTTCTACCGTGCGATCCGGCTTTGCCGAATGATTGGCCGGGCGATTGTTCTGCGTGGGCATTTCCGTCAGCTAGATGTGGGTCAACCAGGCCTTGTGGGTTGGTGAACGTCCGTTGACGACGTCAAAGAACATGGCTTGCAGTTTTTCCGTGATCGGGCCGCGCTTGCCGTTGCCAATCTGCCGGTTATCGAGTTCGCGTATCGGAGTGACCTCGGCTGCGGTCCCGGTAAAGAATGCTTCGTCGGCGATGTATACGTCGTCCCGGGTGATGCGTTTGGCCTCGATTTCCAGTCCCGCCTCGCGGGCAAGGGTAATGACCGTGTTGCGGGTGATCCCCATCAGGGCTGAGGTGAGTTCCGGTTCGAACAGTTTCCCGTTCTTGACGATGAACAGGTTTTCCCCGGCACCTTCAGCGACAAACCCGTCGACGTCGAGCAGCAGAGCTTCGTCGTAACCGTGATCGAGCGCCTCGCGGTTTGCCAGGATCGAATTGGCATAGGTGCCGGAATACTTGGCGCGGCACATGGTCACGTTTACGTGGTGCCGGGCATAGCTGGACGTCTTGACGCGGATACCCTGTTCGAGGCCGTCGTCGCCCAGGTAGGCGCCCCACGGCCATGCCGCGATGGCCACGTGCACCGTCGCCCCCTTGGGCGAAACCCCCATCTTTTCCGACCCGTAGAACGCGATCGGCCTGACGTAACATGATTCCAGCTGGTTCTCCCTCACCACGTCGCGGCACGCCTGAAGGATGACATCCCGTTCATAGGGAATCTTCATCATGTAAATGTGCGCGGAACTGAACAGCCGGTCTATGTGCTCCTTCAGCCTGAAGATGGCCGGCCCGTCGGAGGTCTTGTACGCCCGCAGGCCCTCGAAGACCGCCAGGCCGTAATGCAGGGAATGCGTCAGCACGTGCGTGGTTGCATCCCGCCATGGCACCATTTTTCCGTCGTACCAGATGACGCCGTCAAGGTCGGCCATCGACATTAAAGCTACCCCTCACAGAAGAAAAAAGAGCGCAAGTTTAGCGCAACCGCGTCGGTATCGTTCCGCCAGGCCTGTTTGCCGTAAACTGCACCGAACCGCAAGGGCGTAATGATAACTGGCGATCGGGGAAAATTGGTATGGTTGTTGCGTCGAATTTCGCGAGTTTCCCTCATAAACCGCCCGTTGCAAGATAACTCCCGAAGACCCCATGGGTAACTCCAAGACCACTGCTGCAGTCACTTCTACAGGGTTTATTGGCAGACTTGCCAGTGCCGCGGTTGATGTAAACGACGACGAGACCACGCGCCTGCGCAAGACGCTGCTGCTGCTGGCCAGCGGCCTGATGAATGTGGCTGCGATCGTGTGGCTGCTGATTTACTGGTGGATGGGGCTGAAACTGCCGACCAGCATACCTTTCGGCTTCCAGGTCTTGTCGGCGCTGGTCGTCTATATCTACCTGAGGACGCAGAATTTCGAGTTTTTCCGGTTCGCGCAGCTGGCGCTGTTTCTGTTCTTTCCTTTCGTGGTCCAGTGGGCAATCGGCAGCTTCGTGAGTTCCTCGGGTATTGCCTTGCTGGCGTTGCTTGCGCCAATCGGGGCGATGGTTTGCTATGGCCCGAGAGAATCCATCCCGTGGTTTTTCGCGTTCGTCACCCTGACGGTCGTTTCGGGCTTCTTTGATTACTATCTGGCAAGCGGCGAGGATTACGGCATCCCGATGAGAACGGTTGCCGTGTTCTTCGTGCTCAACTTCACCATCCTTTCGACCATGATGTGGTTGCTGCTGCGCTATTTTGTGCAACAGCGCGACAGCTTCCAGTCGGAACTGTCGCGCCAGCACCGCCTGGTCGAGGACGAGAGGCAGAAATCGGACCGCCTGCTCAATAACGTATTGCCGGAGCACGTGGCTACCCGGCTCAAGCACAATTCCGGCACGATCGCGGACGGTTTTCCCGACGTCTCGGTGATGTTTGCCGACATTTCCGGCTTCACCCGCCTTGCCGAAGAACTGACGCCAAAACAGGTCGTCGCTTTTCTGGACGAGGTGTTTACCCGTTTCGACGAACTCGTCGACAAGTACTCGCTGGACAAGATCAAGACCATCGGCGACGCCTACATGGTCGCTGGCGGGCTGGTTGGCGATGTTAGCGACTACGTCGACAGAACCGCGAACATGGCGTTGGACATGATCGAGATCTCGCGTAACGATCCGGGTTTGCGGCGATATGGCCTGGAGCTGCATGTGGGCATCGCCACCGGTCCCATCGTCGCCGGGGTGATCGGTTCCAAGCGTTTCGTCTACGACCTGTGGGGCGACACCGTCAACGTGGCGTTCCGGCTCACCGGAGAGGCGCCGAACGGAACCATAACTGTCGACAAAACAACGTACCGCCGCATCTGCCAACGCTACAGGTTTGGCGATGAACGCGAGGTCAAGGTCAAGGGCAAGGACGTGATGAGCGTCTACAGTCTCGAAGGCAGGCTCTGACGGCGCAGGTGTTCGCGCGGGAAGTTCGCGCCGCTTTCAGGCGCGCGCGTCGTCAAATACCCATGACCACAGTGCCCGGACTGCGGTAATCCCGTCGGCAACTTCTTCCTGCTCCAGGCGGGCATAGCGTTCTCCCTGCAGGCGCAATGCATGCTGGCGGGTGCGAAAAAGCCGGTAGGCGTCGACGGTTTGCCGGGCGAGTTCCGCGGGGATCAGCTCGAGGCTTGCCGCCAGATTCAACAGCGCAAGATTACCGATATTGCCGGTCAGGCGCGGATGTTGTGCGGCGTAACCCAGGACCAGATACTGGACGATGAATTCGACATCGACGATGCCGCCTGCATCATGCTTGAGATCGAACAATTCACTCTTGTTCGGATGCCCATCGCGCATTTTCCGGCGCATGCCGATGACCTCGCGGCGCAATTCATCGAGGTCCCGCTTCTGGCACAGGACGTCGATGCGAACCTGTTCGAATGCCGCGGCGATGTCCGCATCGCCGCATACGGCCCGCGCCCTGGTCAGTGCCTGGTGTTCCCAGACCCATGCCTGCCCGAACTGGTAGTCACGAAACGCCTCGACGCTGCTGACGAGCAGACCGGCGGCGCCGTTGGGACGCAAACGCAAGTCGGTTTCATACAGCACCCCTGCAGCCGTGGTGCTGGTGAGCCAGGTATTGATGCGTTGCGCCAGTCGCCCATAGTTCTCCGCGGCATCGTCATCCGGGTCGTCGTGCATGAAAATGATATCCAGATCGGAGGCGTAGCCCAGTTCCTTGCCGCCGAGCTTGCCGTAACCGACGATGGCGAAAAGGGGTACGTCACGGTGGCGCTTGCGCAGCCCGCGCCATACGAAATGCAGCGTTTCGTCCAGCAGCAAGGCGGCAAGATCGGACAGGTGGTCGGAGAGTGTCTCCAGATCGATGCTACCTGCCAGGTCGAGTGCGAGCAGGCGGAAGGTTTGTGCATGCTTGAAATTGCGCAGCAGGTCCATTTGCCGTTCCTGGTTCCCGGCGCTGGCTTCCATCTCGGCATGCAACTCGGCCTGTAACCGTGCCCAGTCCGGCAGGCTCTGTGTCTGCGGCGCAATCAGTTCGTCGAGCAGTACCGGCTGGCGTGCAAGGTATTCCGCGGCCCATGGGCTGGCCGAGGCGAGCCGCGCAACCGAGGTAGGACTCACGCCTGCCGATCGATTCGATGATCCCGAGCATCCGGTCAAAAGTGGCGTCGGGCCTGTTTTCGCTTGCCGCGGCCTGGATCATTTCGGGCAACAAACGCTCGAGCCGCGCCTGGCCGGAGGCCGCCATGCGCGTGAAGCGGCTGCTCTCGCGGTAGCGCACCAGCCGTTCCAGCGTGGCCTGCGGATCGGAGAACCCGAGCGAGTCCAGCTGTGAAACCGCCTCCGTGTCGGAAATCGTGCGCCGCCAGATGTCGGCGCAGGGCGTCGGGGTCGTTTGCTGGCTTTCCGCGAAGATCGCGTCGAACTGCTTCTGCACGTTGACGCGGTGGCGCCCGAGTGCCGTCGCGAGTTCCTCCCAGCGCGCGAACAGCATGGCCTCCGCGATCAGTTGCCGGTCTGCTGCGGATTTCGGCAGTTTCTGTGTCTGTTGGTCGTCGAGATACTGGATACGATGCTCCAGATTGCGCAGAAACACATATGCGTCGCGCAATTCGCCGGCAGCCTGCTTGCCGAGCAGTCCGCGAAATTCGAGCTGATCGAGCGCGCCCAGCGTGGAACGTTCCCTCAGCGCCTGCTCTTTGCCGCCACGAATCAGTTGAAAGACCTGGATCACGAACTCGATTTCGCGAATGCCGCCGGGGCCGAGCTTGATATCGTCGCCGGATTCACGCCGGCGGACCTCGATGGCAATCTGCTCATGCAGATTGCGCAAGCTGTCCAGCGCCGAGAAGTCGAGGTGCCGGCGATAGACGAAGGGCGACGCGATTTCCAGCAAAGCCTCGCCCTGATCGCCCGTCAGCGATCGCGCCTTGACCCACGCATAGCGCTCCCACTCGCGGCCCTGGGTGTAGAAGTACTCCTCCAGCATGTCGAAGCTGACGACCAGGGGGCCGCTGTCTCCATAGGGCCGCAACCGGGTATCGACGCGGAAGACGAATCCGTCCTCGGTAAACGCGGCAAGGGCGCCGATGATCTTGCGGGCCAGCCGGGTGAAGTAATCGTGGTTGTCGATCCGGCGCTTGCCATCGGTTTCTCCCTCTTCGGGATAGACGAAGATCAGGTCGATGTCGGACGAGACGTTGAGTTCGCGGCCACCGAGCTTTCCCATTGCGACGATGTGCAGGAGCTGCCGTTCGCCGGCCCCGTTCCTCGGATCGCCATAGGCCTCGCGCAGCGCTGTCTGGTAGAAATCGAGGGCCGCCGCAAGCGTTTGTTCTGCAAGTTGCGTGACGGTGGTGACCACTTCCCCAAGGTCGGCGAGCTGGCCGAGGTCCCGGCTGATGATGCTCAGCATCGTGAATTGGCGAAGCTTTCGCAGTTTCTGCAGGAAAGTCTTTTCGTCTCCGGCATCCACCACGAGCGCATCACGCATTGCGGATTGGGTGATCGGTGAGCCCAGTTGCACCGAGTCCGGCGGGCAGGCTCCCGAGTCAATCAGCCCGCGGACATAACGGGAGAGCTTCTTCGCATGCTCGACGAGGTCCTGCGAGGGCGGTAGTTTGTCCATATCGTGGGTTAGAATAACGGGTTATCTGATGGCGAGTGGTCGCGCGCATCCTGGCTCGTGACAGGGCCGTTGGTCCGGCTCTTGCAGCGCAGGACCGGTCGGGCTGATCGCCGCATTCGCATCCTGTATTTTTCGGTCGTGGCTGTCTTCTGGCAGGGCCGCGTCAGAGGCGTTTTGACTGATGGCAGGGCGGGCTTGTACATGTTCACGCTTTCGCGTTTTGCGCTGGGCGGAAATAAAAATTGCGTGATCCGGAATTTTTAGCGGCTTTGCCCCATCTTAACTGAACCCGCTTTCTTGCGGCGACTTATGGCTTTCTCCTGACACACAGTGCCTTTCAGATACGGTTTCAGAGTCTTGAAGTACAGCTCGTACTGGGCCTACCGCCTGGTAATCTGGGCGGTGCTTGCGGCCGGCGTGGCCGCGGCCGTGACGGTGATCGGGCTGCGATACTTCCTGCTTCCCCGGATCGACGAATACCGTGAGCCGATCGTGCGCTCGATATCCCAGGCCATCGGCCAGACGGTGGAGATGGGCCGCATTGCCGGTGACTGGCGCGGACTGCGCCCATCCCTGACGTTTTTCGATGTCCAGGTCCATGAGGTCGGCGGCCAGCGAACGCTGGCGCTGGATCGCGTCGATACGGTTTTGTCATGGCGCACGCTGATCAGCGGGACGATCGTATTCAAGCTGATCGAGTTTACCGGGCCCCACGTTGAAATACGCCGCGATTCGCTGGGAACGCTCTGGGTGGCTGGCGAAGCCTTGCAGCGGCGTGAAGCCGGCGCCCGCTCGCGGGTGATGAAATGGTTGTTCGCGCAGCAGGAGATTGTCGTTCGCGGCGCGGGAGTGACGTGGATCGACGAGATGCGGTCGGCGCCGGTGCTCCAGGTAAAGGACATCGGGCTGCGTATCGAAAACGACGGACTTCGCCACCGTCTGGGTGTCACCGGAACGCCACCCGCGGAGTTGGCGTCGGACGTGTCGGTCAATATCGAGTTCTTTGGCGAGAGTATTGAGGATTTCGCGGGGCGTGGCCGGCTGTATGCGGAATTCGAGTATGCGAATCTGGCATTTGCCCGCGAGTGGGTTTCACTGCCGCTGGACATGCACTCGGGTCTTGGCGTCATGCGCATGTGGATAGACGTCGAGAACCGCGCCGTGCGGCGCGTGATCGCCGAGGCAAATCTGGTGAACGTGGCGGGGCGCCTCGATACCGATGTCGATGCCTTCGAACTGGCCAGTCTGTCGGGGAGGGCGCAGTGGGAGGAGGATGTTAGCGCTCGCCAGGTCGCGCTGTCGGGGCTGACGCTCGTAACCTCCGATGGCCTGCGCCTGCCGCCGACCGATATCTCGATCCGGATGCCCCGCGCACAGCCGTCCAGACGAGAGCTTCGCATCCGTTCGCTCGATCTGTCGCCGTTAGCCGGCATGAGCAAGTTTCTGCCGCTTGGCGCGCAAACAAGGGAAAAGCTCGCCAGCTTGCAGCCGGCCGGGGTGATTGAAAACCTCACGGCGAGCTGGCTGGCGGGGGAACCTGCCTTGCAGAACCTGGCGCTGGAGGCGCAATTCCGGGAGGTGGCGGCCAATGCGTCGGGGAATATTCCCGGCTTCAGCGGTTTGAGCGGTTCGTTGACGCTCGCCGATGGCGGCGGCACGGTTGCCTTGAATACCGGTATCGCCGCACTGAATTACCCGCAGTTGTTCGCCGAACCAATCCCCTTCGATTACCTCGCTGCCGATGCCGGCTGGGAATATGCGGACGGGCGGTTAAGGGTGGACGTGCGCAGCCTGTCTTTCACCAACGAACATGCCGCCGGAAAGGCCAGCGGCACCTATGTATACCCGGGCAAGGGGCGTGGCGACATCAATGTGCGCGCAGTGCTGGTGCGGGCCGAGGTGAAGGACGTGTGGCGCTACTTTCCAAACCAGCTCGCGAATACGCGCGACTGGCTGAAGCAAGGGCTGATAGGCGGGCGGTCGGGCGACGTCAGGCTGCAGTTTGCCGGCCCTCTGGACCGGTTCCCCTACACCGACAAGCGCGACGGCGTTTTCGAGGTGACGGCGGCAGTGCGCGGCGGGACCGTGCGTATTGGCGATGACTGGCCGCTGATCGAGGGAATCAATGGTGATTTCAGGCTCGACCGCGACCGCATCGACATCGAATCGCGCAAGGCCACCATCATGGGCGCCGATATTTCGAAAACCCGGGTCTCGATCCTCGATATCGGCAAGCACGAGGTCCGTCTACAGGTCGACGGAAAGGCGGCGGCAGAGGTCGGGCAATACCTGCGATTCGTAGCGAACAGCCCTGTCCACCAATATACCAATGGCGTCACGGCAGGCATGCGCGGGCAGGGGATCGGTGCACTTGCGCTGCAACTGGAACTGCCTTTCTTCGAGCCCTCGGAACTCGCCGTTGCTGGACATCTGGACATTGCCGGGCCCGAATTCGATATTTCTGCAGCGGTTCCGCAATTGAACGACTACGCCGTGCGCATCGAGTTCGACAAGAGCGCCGTGGCGTTGCGCAATGGTCGCGCGCACGCGCTCGGCGGAGCGGTGCGTTTCGGATCGGCGTCCGACTCCAGGCGCAAGGGCGTCAACGACATCTTTATGGTCGGGCGGGCCGAGGCCGATGCACTGGCCGCGTTTTCAGACTTGCCCGCTTTGCGCCAGTTGTACGGTGATGCCGAGTGGGAAGGGCGTCTCGATTTTGCGCAGTCGGTGGCGCATCTGCGCGTCGAATCGACGCTGGTAGGTTTGGGCTCGCGCTTGCCGGCGCCACTGGGCAAACTGGAGTCCGCGTCCCTGCCTGTCCGGGCCGATGTGTGGATAAAAGGCAAGGGCGAGAACGAATATGCAGCGAGCATCGAGAATATCGGCAGTGCAAGGTTCGCGAGCAAAGGGGATGCGCTCGAGCGCGGTGCAATCGTCTTCGGAGGCGAGGCGCGCCTGCCGCAAGAGGCGGGAG
>Ga0111144_1256_pt1 | contig 9489 bp, 6 predicted proteins | sample DeeMarSeWOR28_12_FD_80235 | JGI IMG/M metagenome (GOLD analysis project Ga0111144, IMG submission 80235) | Betaproteobacteria bacterium SG8_40
ATCGCCGCAACGCTGCCGCCTTCGGCCGCTTCACGATACCAACGGGCAGCCGCCTCACCGCTCTTCGCAACGCCACGGCCTTCCTCGTACAGGTATCCGAGCATGTACCTGGCCTGTACATCGCCAGTCGCTGCCGCCTTCTCGAACCAGCTCGCCGCACGGGCGTCATCGACCGTTGTGCCCTTGCCCTGGTGATACGCCCACGCGAGGCTCGAATACACGGATGACTCGCCTTGCTCGGCTGCCTTGAGGAACCATTGCAGCGCAGCGCCATCATCCTGGGCAACGCCATTGCCCTGCGCATAGAGAAAACCGAGGCTCGCCTGCGCCCGCGCTTCGCCCTGCTCGGCGGCTTTGCGGTACCACCCGGCGGCTTTGGCGGGGTCAGCCGCCACGCCCTGGCCGTTTTCGTACATCCAGCCCATCAGGTACTGCGGATACGAACGCCCTTCGGCGGCGACTTCTTCATACCACTTGGCGGCCTCAGCGTAGTCCTGACCAACGCCGCGACCGAAAAAGTAAAGGGCTGCCAGCGCCTCCTGCGCATCGCGATTGCCTTTTTCCGCAGCGATGCGGTAGTACTTCGCGGCTTTGGACGAATCCTGTGAAACGCCCTGCCCCTGATCATGCAGATAACCCAGCAGGAACGCCGGATACGCTTTTCCATCTTCGGCCGGACCGGCATACCACTTTGCAGCAAGCGCATAGTCAACAGGCACACCCTTGCCGAAAAAATAAATGCCTCCGAGCGTTTCCTGGGCCTCGAGTTGCCCTTGCTCCGCGGCCCGGCTGTACCAGTCGATGCCGGTAGCGAAATCCTGCGGCACGCCACGGCCGTTGAAGTAGCACTCGCCAAGGTAGAACTGCGCGAGCGCCTCGCCCTGCTCCGCGGCTTTGCGGAACTCGGTCACGGCGGTCTGGTAATCCTCTTTCTGGTAGGCCTCATAGCCCTTGAGCATGTCAGCACCGGCATGGAGCGATACCGCAAACAGAATCAAAAGGGCCGATAAGCGACGCATGCAGATCTCCTTGACTGTATTGCAACTACGTTGTTTTGCAGAAAAGTTTCTGGCTGGCGGCCAAGACGGTTACGCAAGATTCACACCCCGGGCCGCAGATGTGTATCTGAAGTTTAGCAGCCTGTTCCCGAAACGCCCGAAAACCGGCCCGCCTTGCAGCGCAGTTCGCACCGGCAGCCTGCTGCCGCAAGCAGGCAACACCTGCGCGGGCGAGCGTCACCCGGGCGAGTTCAAGACCCCAGCCGCCGCCAGGCGTAAGGTAGCCTGCGCAGCAGAATGTCCGCCAGGTAAAACAACAGCGCCGCGAGGGCAAGCCATGGCCATAGCGGCGTCGCCCGCTGACCAATGTCGTCACCGGGGTCGAATATTTCTTCGGCTGACGGGCCAAGCTTGCCGCCGGTTTCTGCCGCGATTGTCTGCAGCAAGTCAATATTCGGCGGCAAGGAACGGTACTCGGCGGGAAATCCCGGAAATATCATGCGAGTGCCGGCGCGCTCTACGGTGCGCGTGTCGATGCCTCCGCCGGTCTGCAGATTTGCCTTGATCATTTCCGCGCCACCAAAGCCCGTGCTTGCGCGATAAACGCCTGGCCCGACCTGGCGCAACGGCAACGTTTGTTCTTCCTGCGCTCCGCGCTGCACGCGCGCCACCGGCGACATGCCGTCGCGGAAAAGACCTTCCTCGGTCAGCAACGTCAACTCGATCACGGCATCGTCTCCATCGTGTTCAAGCGAGAACGCGACTTCTTCCGAGCCTTCCTGGCGCATCACGCCGCGCACCAGTTGCGCCCACAATTTGCCGTAATCCTTCCACTCCACCCATTGCGCCGACCAGCGATTCTTTACGTCCGAGGAAAAAAGCACGGTCTTGCCGAGTCCGTACTGCCACCGCGTCAGCAACGGCGCGCCTTGTTGCGTGGCAAGAAGCACCTCCGCGGTTTCCCTTGCCTTCACCGAGATGTGGCCGCCAAGCGCCGGCGCATCCGCGAAGTTAATCCCGGCCAACGCATGCGAGCGTTGCTTGACGACGGGCAGGATCGCCTCCTCCACCAGATTAGTGCCGACCACTTTCTTCGTTTCTTCGGTAAAGATTTGCGGAATCGATTCCGCGTTTGCGGCAACGTAGTTTCGCCCTTCGCCCCACGTCGCAATGTCCTGCATCAACCCGGGGTTGCCGCCGTCGCCGATGGTCACCGTTGATACGACGATGTCTCTTTCCCGCATGCGCTCCAGCAGTCTCTGAAAATCCGCCGGATGAGTGTCGCCGTCGGACAGCAGAATGACATGCTTGGTACGTGCATCAACCTCCCGCAGCAACCGGTAAACGATTCCCAGTGCCGGATAAATATTGGTCTGACCGCTGGCCTGTATGCGGCTGATCTGCGCTTCGGCCTTGCGTTTCGAGCGCACCTGATGCATCGGCACGGCGACGTATGGCTGTGAGTCAAAAGCGACGACGGCGAAATGATGCTGTTCCTCGAGCAGATCGAGGGCCGCCCTTGCCGCCTCCTTCGCGTACTCCATCTTACGTCCCTTCATGCTGTAGGAACGGTCAATGGCGATCACCAGTGCGATGTCTTTTCGCTTTTCCTGTGCCTTGAATTCCACTGGAAGAACGGCTTCCATCGACGAACCGCTGTAACCCTGCTCGCCAAAGGTATTTTCACCGCCAGCGAAAACCAGTCCGCCGCCATGGTCACGCACATATGACTGTATTGCCTGCATCGACTGCGCAGGAAACTCGCTCGCCGGCACGTCGGAGAGAATGACCGCATCGTAGCGAAGCAGGTTTTCCAGGCTGCCGGCGCGTTGCGCGCCACCAACGTCAACCTCCAGCCCTTCCTTGCGTAACGCTTCGGCAAGGTATCCCGAGGTCCCCTGCATTCCTTCGACATACAGCACCCTGGCCTTGTCGCCCACCCACGCGGATATTTCCAGGCTGTTGTTGTATTCAACCGTGTCTCCGTCAGCTCGCACCAGCGCGGTAAGCGTCACCGCGCCGGGCTGGGGCATGCGCGCGTCGAAGCTGACACGGTTCAATCCTTTTCTCAATTCCGTGGTCTTGCGTGCCAGGGGCTTCCCTCCGCTCGACAGCGACACCTGTGCCGACGTATTGCCCGGGCTAAAGACGCGCACTTCGATTCGATCAACACCGGTTCGTTACTGCGCAGACGTTCCGGAACTTCGATGCCGTCGAGCCAGACATCTCCCGCGCCGTAGGGTTTCGCCGGGAGTGCGAATACGCGAGCGCCAGCTTGCTTCAGCCTCGGGAATACGTTCGCAACCGACCCATTCGTCTCGTTGCCATCGCTGAGCAGCACGATGCGCTTGACGCTGTCGCGCGTCAGCGCGCCCAGCGATTCGTCAAGAGCGGCCTCGACATCGGTAGCCGATTGGACGATGCCGCCTGCACCCTGCCCGTTGGCCCCGCCTTCGCTGGTGCTTTCGACAATCTGCAAAGCCCGCGCCGCCGCCGTGTCAGCCACTACCGCCGGTTGCTTTGCGAATACAACAACGCGGGAATGGGCCGGCGCATACTGCTGCTGAGCCGTATCGATCCATTGCATGGCATCTTCGACGAACTCCGCCGCGACACTGCGCGACACATCGAGCGCATACACGACCGATATCTGCCGTGTCGTCCCGTGCCAGACCGGTTGGGCCAGCGCCATGACGATCAACGCCAACGCCATCGATCGAACTGTCGCGACCACTGCGAGGTGACGCCGCGAGAGATTGGTGCGGGTGCGAAGCGCGACCGCCCAGATCAGCGGCAGAACCAGTAGCAGGGTGAGTACCCAGGGTGCGTCAAAACTGATATTCATGGCAGCAGGCGGATCACACGGTAATGCGCCGGTGATAGGCGAACCATTCGACGCACAGTAATCCTGCCGCCAGCATCAACAGCAGTGCTGACAGGCCGAACGGAACCGCGCTGACCGACCCGGCCTCGGCAGGAGCGGCAGCAACGGGCACAGCGCTCTGGTTGACATTGCTGATACGCCGGTCCAGCAAGTTGACGGTGATGCGCAGCGGACGGTCATTACCGATGGCCGTATACAGGCCTGGCTGCGCTGCCTCGAAGAAACTGCGTTCGTCGACCGTGGTCACCGGCAACACCGCGCCGTCCATCGCCAGTACGCGCGCATCCCTGAACGGCACAGCCACGATGCCGGGTTGCGCGCGAACGATTTCCGGTTCATCGGCCAGCCAGTTGATGCTGTTGCCCAGAAACAACGGGAACGCCGGCAGCAATCCAAAGTTGGAATCGGCAACATCGAAGCCCAGCGCCACCCAGCGCTTCGCGCCATCGTGCGCGACCGCCAGCGCCTTGCCTTCGTCGCCACGCAACAAGACCGTTGTCGAGCGGTCTTCTTCCGGCTGCAGGTAACTGCCGGTCTCGACATACAGGTCGCGCAGCGACAGGTTACGCAAAACCGGATGCCTGCCATCCGTTGCCAGTACGTCCGGATAGCTGGCATCGCCCGCGCGTGCTGGCAGCCAGCCCGCCGGTTTTGCCGCAATCACAAGGGATGGCGCCGCCGGCGGTTCGGAGGGAACGAAACGGTCGAATACATAGATGTCCGTTGCCACCGCTTCGTCCACTTTCTGATCCATGTAACGCTGCGGGGATATGACGTTGAGACGGACGCGTGGCTGCGCCCTCAGCGACTTGGAAAGGAATTCGAGACCCGGTCCGCTCACCAGGGTGACACGAACGATACGCCTCGAGGCAAGGTAGCCATAAGCGACGTCATCGGCCGGATAACCGTCCTCGGTTGCCGTCAGCGCCGCGCGTATCGGCCCTCCGGTGAAATCCGAAAGGTCAAAGACCTGAGCGGAGACGCCGTTTGCCGGAACGGAGATCTCGCGAGTCACTCTCTGCTCGCCGATGCCGCTAATGACCACTTCGGTCGATCTGGGCTCGCTGCCAGCGTTGAAGACCTCGACGAACGCTTCGCGCCGCGCCGGATCGCCCGGAACGTTGTTGAAATCGAAAGCGGTGATTCCCAGGTTGTTCGCCGGTTCGAACACGGTGACAGCCACGAAATCGGAAGGCGGGGCGCCCAGCAGCACACCGTCGGTGACAACGTACCGGCGCTCGGCCGGAACGAATGCAACGGCCGATGGCACAATCGGCTGGTACGACTGGCCCAACTGCAATGCCGTCACCGTCTCGACGGCATCCTTGCGCGATTCAAACGCCGGCGTAACGAGCCGGCGTTGCGTGTCGACCACCATTACCTGTGTCGCCGCAGGAAAATTCTCGATCAACGAGAGCGCTCGCTGCTTGGCCACTTCGAACCGTTGCCCGCCGCTGCTGGTACGCGTCGCCATCGTCGGCGCATTGTCCACGACGACGATCGCCTTCCCGCTGCCGGCGCTGGCATCCGTCCCTGGGCGCGCAACCGCAAGCACCACGATGCAAACGCAGGCAACCGATGCGATCAGCAGCGACAGCCACCAGCGCCAGCGATCCGATACGCGCCGGTAGGTCTCGAGTACCCGTTGCCAGATCAGATTCGACGATACGCTCTGGTTCCGCGCCGGCGGTCGAAGCAGGTAAAGAAGCACGACTGCCGCAACTGCAGCCGCGACTGCGGCACCAACCAGCAGGGGAGACAGCGTGTATGCGTTCACCGCAGCAAACCTTCATGCCGCAGGGCGTGCATCATCAACTGTTCGAAGGGTGCGTCCGTGTCGGCACGCAGGTAGCCCCAGCCATGGCTGCGGCAGAACGCTTCGATTTCGGTGCAGTACCTGGCAAATCCCTTGCGGTAGCTATCGAGAAGTTCCGGTGTCAGATGCGCCTTGAGGCTGGACCCGTCTTCGGAATCCACCAATACCACATCGTCGCCAAAAGGCGGTTCCCGGTCTTCAGGGCTGACGACATGCGCCGCGAAAACGTCATGCCCAAAGCGGCGTATCACCTGGAACGCGGGCTCAAACCCGGCCGCATCAAGAAAATCCGAGGCGACAATGACAAGGCCCCGGGTACGCCTTGCGCCGAAAAACTTGCGAAACGCGTTTTGCAGGCTGGTGCCGCCTTGCGGCTCGAGACGCTCGAGAAAGTGCAACGTTCGCCACATCTGGTTCTTGCCGCGCCGCGCCGGCATTTCGCTGAGCACGCCGTCCGAAAACGCCACCAGGCTCACGCGGTCGTGATTGATCAAGCCGACATAGGCGAGTGCCGCCGCGAAGCGGCGGGCGAAATCGAGCTTGCCCGGTTCGCCAAGGCCCATCGACTTGCTGACGTCAACGAAGATGTATATCGGCAGGTCGGCTTCTTCCTCGAACAGGCGCAGGATGAGCCTGTCGAGGCGCATGTAAGTGCCCCAATCGAGGTTGCGCGTGTCATCGCCCTGCGAGTAGGGCCGGTAATCGGTAAACACCATGCCCACACCAGTGCGGCGCGAGCGGTGATGCCCGCGCAAATGCCCCGCGACAGGACGGCGCGTCACCAGAGCAAGGTGCTCCAGCTGGCGAAGAAAGTCTTCACTGAGAACGACCGACATCAGGGTAGCGCGCGCTTAAGCGTAACGGCCGGGAGAAACGCGGCCATCGTCGAGCCCGTTGAAGCTATTCGGCATGCTCAACCCTTCGGCTCTTCGATCGACTCGAGGATGCTTTGCAGGATCGCATCCGTTTCGATTCTTTCCGCCTCGGCCTCGAAGTTCAGCAATATGCGATGGCGCAGGGCCGGCTTCGTCACGGCGCGGATATCCTCGCAACTCACATGCACCCGGCCGCTCATCAGCGCATTGACCTTCGCCCCCAGAATCAGTGATTGCACGCCACGCGGGCTCGATCCGAAGCGCACGTACTTCTTTGCCAGCTCATGGCCCTTGTCGCTTTCCGGGTGCGTAGCCAGCGTAATGGCGATTGCGTACTCCATCACCGGTTTCGAGACGGGTACTGCCCGGGCAGTGCTGCGCATTTCGAGTATCTGCTCTTTCTCCAGCACTCGCCTGACCTTCGGCTCCGACTGCTGGGTCGTGCGATCGACAATGCTGTAGAGCTGATCGGCTCCCGGAAAATCGAGCCGCAGCTTGAACAAGAAGCGGTCCATCTGGGCTTCGGGCAGAGGATAAGTGCCCTCCATCTCGATCGGGTTCTGCGTGGCCAGCACGAAGAACGGCTGGTCGAGGTTGTGCGTATCGCCACCTGCCGAAACGCTGTTCTCCTGCATCGCTTCCAGCAACGCCGACTGCGTTTTTGGCGTGGCGCGGTTGATCTCATCGGCGAGCACCATGTTCGCAAAGATCGGCCCCTGCTGGAATTCGAAGAATTTCTGTCCGGAGGCGTCCTCCCTGACGACATTGGTTCCGATGATGTCGCCAGGCATCAGGTCGGGGGTGAACTGGATCCGCGAGAACTCCAGGTGCATGACATCGGCGAGCGTCTGCACCAGTTTGGTCTTGCCGACGCCGGGGATTCCTTCCAGCAGGACGTGTCCCTTGACCAACAGGCAAGTCATGACACTGGCAACGACGTCATCGTTTCCAACGATGATGCGCGAGACTTCATCGGTAACCTGTTTGAATCGATCCCGGAATTGCTCGACCTGCCGCTCCACATCGTTACTCATTTGTTATCGCCTTCGTGAACATTGATAAAGTAATCACGCACCGCTTGCCGTTGCTCAATCGGGACGCGTCCCGTTTTCATCACGTCAGCGCCGGAGTACTCGTCGCGCCCGCGTACATCCGCAAACCCGGTTTCGGACTGCTCCTGCTGACTGGCCGAATAAAACCACTCGGCTTTTTGCTTGTCCTGTTCTTTCGCTTCCTCGCCTCCACTCACGCTCACCCGCTCGAGTTTAAGCATGGCATCGAGTCTTTTGGTCGCCCTGCCTTCCAGCGCCCTGGCGGAGGAATGCCCGCTCGGCCCACCGGTCCTGCTACCCTCATCGTCCTGATCATTGTCGCCGGGCATTGTCGAAGCCTGCCGGTACATGGTTGCGCTACGCAAGTCAGTCTGCCCGGTATCGGGCGAAGGCGCGCCCATCGGCGTTTCGCCCTGATTGGTGAATTGCTGCGGAGCCAGGTCGCTATTCTGAGCAGTCAGACCGACCATCTCCCCCAGTTCGTCCATACGCCTGCGCGCGGTGTTGGCACGCTGCTGCCGTCGCATCGTGTCCTGGGCGTTTTCGAGGTTCTCCAACAGACGGTTGACGGATTCCGGATTGGTGCTGCCGGGCATATTGGTCACGTCGCGCCCTGTCTCACCGGTCTCTTGCGCGGCCGGGAGTTCGTCACGCGCCGTACGCGCCGAGTTGCCCCGGCCCGATCCATCCCCCGGTCCGTCGGCGGGGAACGCCGTGAGTTCGTCGCGCATTTCCTGGAGCATGGCAATTGCGTCTTCCGTGCGCCCTTGCGCAATCGCTTCGGCTACCTGCTCCATTCCCGGTTGCTCGCTGATGGCTCGCGCCATTCGCGCCAATCCCTCCCGGCTTACGGCAGCCTGCATGTTCATCTGGTCGACAGCGTCGCGCGCCCTCAACATCGCCTCGAGCCGTTCCTGCCGGGTGGCGTTGTTATCCTCGAACGCAGCCAGCGCCCGGTCAAGTTCGGCGATCTCTTCGTCGTCAGCGGCTGTTGCCGAGAGCAAAGAGCGCGCACTTTGTCCGCTCGTATCCACTTGAGCGATGCCAGCGCCAACCTGCGTGCCGGCCCGAACCAGGTCAGCCCTGCTCCAGATCGCGCCGGCAAGTATCAGTCCGGGCAAAACGGCTAGCAGTAGCGTCCGCGGCAGCTTCAGGGGAACGATGCTGGAGCCTCTCAGGTCGTGTGCCGTGCGTGCCGCGTTGGCCACATGATTACGGACGAAAGCCGCGCCCTGGCCGTCCGCGGGCTGTGGCCGCGAGGCAAACCAGTAGGCGCTCTTCAACTCGTCGTGCAGGGGCAGGCGCGCATCGACCAGGCTGGCAGCCTGCGCCATCGAAATGCGCTTTAACGCCCGCCACAGCACGGCAACGCAAAAAATCGACAAACCCGCGACCAGCACGTACCAGTGGACGTCGGTCACGATGCCGGACAGGGGTATGCGGACAAGTTCGAATGCCGCCAGCGCGAACAATACGATACATAGCGCAAAACCGGCCTCGTGCAGCACGCGCGCAACGCGCATGCGGCCCGCGACGGCACGCAGCAGTCCGACGATATCGTCAAGATCCTTCATTGGCAGAGATTGTAGCGCAGGCGGGACTGGCGACGAGAGACGGGTAAGATTGACGCCAATTATCATGATTATCATGAAAGTGACGGGCCCAACCATGCAGATGCTGCCGGGCAGGCTGATGCTCCTTGCCGTTCTGGCGCTCGCGGCCACCCTCGCCCCGCAGGCGCTGAAAGCAGCAGATGCCCCGCACATCGTCTACATCCTCGCCAACGACCTGGGGTGGAAGGATGTCGGCTTTCATGGCGGTAACGCGGCAACCCCGCACCTTGACGAACTTGCCGCGGCAGGCG
>Ga0111144_1091_pt1 | contig 9401 bp, 10 predicted proteins | sample DeeMarSeWOR28_12_FD_80235 | JGI IMG/M metagenome (GOLD analysis project Ga0111144, IMG submission 80235) | Betaproteobacteria bacterium SG8_40
AAGCACGGCTCGGCGGCCGCGATCGCGCCGGAAATATTCGAGATGTTTCCGGTGTTGAAGAGCATGCTGAACCGGCGAGGAGGCGATCTCTCCGGCGGCCAGCAACAGCAACTGGCGATTGGCCGGGCGTTGGCGATGTCGCCGAAGATACTGATCCTGGACGAACCCACCGAAGGCATACAACCTTCGATCATCAAGGACATCGAACGCGTCATCCGGGCACTGGCACAACGCGGCGATATGGCGATCCTGCTGGTAGAACAGTACTATGATTTCGCAAGGGACCTGGCGGATCACTATCTGGTGATGCGCCGGGGCGAGATTGTAAAGAGCGGGTCGGGTGCAACCATGGATTCGGACAACGTGCGCAGCTATCTGTCGGTATGAAGCCGGTCGAGGCCTTGCAGGCCGAAGGCTGGCGTGCGGCACTGGAACTCGGTTTTGCAGCGGATGATGAACGTACCCGGCTGGCGCACCGCCGCCACAACGGTCCGTTGCTGGTGCAGCGCCCTTTTTTTCCCGAAGACGCGAAGCTTTGCCAGATGGTCATCGTCCATCCCCCCGGCGGCATCGCCGGTGGCGATGAACTTTCGCTCGACATCGTGGCCGGACCGGGTGCCTGGGCGCAGTTGACCACACCGGGGGCGGGGAAGTGGTATCGCGGATTCGGGCGCGACGCGCGCCAGTCGGTGCGAATCAGTGTCGGCGACGGCGGGTTATGCGAGTGGTTGCCGCAGGAAAACATCATCTTCGATGGCGCTTTTCCACACATGTCTCTGGAGGTGGAGATTTCCCGGCACGGTGTTTTTTGCGGCTGGGATTTCACCTGCCTTGGCAGGCCACGAAGCGGGGAGCCGTTTGCCAGCGGCACGTTGCGCCAGTTCACGGCGATCCGGCAAGATGGCAAGGCGGTGTTTCGTGAGCAGGGCTGTATCGAGGCGGGCGACGCTTCCCGCCCGGCGCCGGCATTACTGGCGGGACACTGCGCCTATGGTTCCATGGTGGTGGTAGGCATGGAAGCCGGCGATGATGTCGTTGCCGCCGCGCGCGATGCCATCGGCGAAGAAGTCAACGCAGGCGTGACGCGCATCGGAACGGTGTTGATCGCGCGGTGGGTCGGCGACAATGTTGAAGCGGGGCGCACGTTGTTTACCCGGCTCTGGTCGGTGCTGCGTCCCTGGTATGCGGGTCGCGACGCTGTCGCGCCGAGGATCTGGGCAACGTAAGGGACTGGCAAAATGTATCTTGAGAAGAACAAAACGATGGAAGAGCAGCCGTGGAACTGACACCGAGAGAGAAAGACAAACTCCTCATCTTCACCGCGGGCCTGCTCGCGGAGCGCCGCAAGGCGCGAGGGCTCAAACTCAATTACCCGGAGGCGGTAGCCTACATATCAGCGGCCATTCTCGAAGGCGCGCGCGATGGCAGGAGCGTCGCCGAGTTGATGACCTTCGGCACGACGTTGCTCACGCGTGGCGACGTCATGGAAGGCGTCGCCGAAATGATTCCTGAAATCCAGGTCGAAGCCACTTTTCCGGACGGCACCAAACTGGTGACCGTTCACCAACCGATTGCGTAGGGGAACAACGATGATTCCGGGAGAAATCAGGACAGCCAGCGGTGATATCGACATCAACGTCGGGCGCAAGACCGTGACGCTGGAAGTGTCCAACAGCGGCGATCGGCCGATCCAGGTCGGTTCGCATTACCACTTCGCCGAAACCAATCCCGCATTGCATTTTGACCGCGAACGTGCCCGTGGTTTCCGGCTCAACATTGCCGCGGGCACCGCGGTGCGGTTCGAACCGGGGCAGTCGCGAACGGTGGAACTGGTGGAGTATGCCGGAGCACGCGTTGTTTTCGGTTTCCGCGGTGACGTCATGGGGACGCTGTGATGGCAGGCAAGATTTCACGGCGCGCGTATGCCGAAATGTTCGGTCCGACCACGGGCGACCGGGTGCGGCTTGCGGACACGGACCTGTGGATCGAGGTGGAACGCGATCACACGGTCTACGGTGACGAGGTCAAGTTCGGCGGTGGCAAGGTCATACGCGACGGCATGGGCCAGAGTCAGCGCCGGGCGGCTGACGTCGCCGATACCGTCGTGACCAATGCGTTGATTGTCGACTACTGGGGCATCGTCAAGGCGGACATCGGCATCAAGGACGGGCGCATCAGCGCGATTGGCAAGGCCGGCAATCCGGACGTGCAGGCGGGCGTGGACATCGTGGTTGGCGCTGCGACGGAAATCATTGCCGGCGAAGGCTCGATTGTCACTGCCGGCGGCATCGATGCCCATATCCACTTCATCTGCCCGCAGCAGATCGAAGAAGCACTGATGTCGGGCGTGACGACCATGCTGGGCGGCGGGACCGGCCCGGCGACCGGCACCAATGCAACGACCTGTACGCCGGGGCCATGGCACATTGGCCGCATGTTGCAGGCAGCCGAGGCGTTTCCGATGAATCTCGGATTTCTCGGCAAGGGAAACGCCAGCCTGCGCTTGCCGCTCCGCGAGCAGGTGGCGGCCGGTGCCATGGGGCTCAAGCTGCACGAAGACTGGGGCACGACACCGGCGGCGATAGACAATTGTCTCGCGGTAGCCGATGAAATGGATATTCAGGTAGCGATACACACCGATACGCTGAACGAATCCGGTTTCGTCGAAGACACGATTGCCGCGTTCAAAGGCAGGGCGATTCACACGTACCACACCGAAGGCGCCGGCGGCGGGCACGCACCCGACATCATCAAGGCGTGCGGCGAGAGCAATGTGCTGCCTTCCTCGACCAATCCGACACGCCCTTACACCGTCAACACCATCGACGAACATCTCGACATGCTGATGGTCTGCCATCACCTCGATCCCGGGATCGCGGAGGACGTCGCATTTGCCGAATCGCGCATCCGGCGCGAGACCATTGCCGCCGAAGACATCCTCCACGACCTCGGCGCCTTCAGCATGATCGCCAGCGACTCGCAGGCGATGGGGCGCGTGGGAGAGGTCATTACAAGGACCTGGCAAACGGCGCACAAGATGAAAGTGCAGCGCGGCAGCCTGCCCGAAGACAAGCAGGATGCAGATAACCACAGGGTCAAGCGCTACGTGGCCAAGTACACGATCAATCCTGCGATCACGCACGGCATCGCGCACGCGGTCGGTTCCGTCGAAGTCGGAAAACTTGCCGATCTGGTGCTCTGGAAGCCGGCGTTCTTCGGCGTCAAACCATCGTTGATTCTGAAAAGCGGCGTGATCGCCGCAGCGGCGATGGGTGACCCGAACGCATCGATACCGACGCCGCAACCCGTCCATTACCGCCCCATGTTCGGCGCCTATGGCGCGTCCCTGAGCCGGGGATCGGTCACTTTCGTGTCGCAGGCCGCGCTGGAAAACGACATCGGCCGCTCGCTCGGCCTGCGCAAGACCGTAATGGCGGTGACGGACACGCGCAACGTGAGCAAGAAGGACATGCGGCTCAACGACTACATGCCGGTCATCGAAGTCGACCCGCAGAATTACCAGGTACGGGCTGACGGCCAGCTGCTGACCTGCGAGCCGGCCATCTCGCTGCCGATGGCGCAACGCTATTTCCTGTTCTGACCATGCTGGTGATATCGAAAGTATTGCCGCCGCAGTCCGGACATGATGTCGAACTGGTTTTGCCATTCGACCTGCGCCAGAAAAGCCGCTTGCGAACCGCAACGGCCGATGGCGAGGAGGTCGGGTTGTTTCTCGAGCGCGGCCGCGTGCTGCGCGACGGGGATTGCCTGCAGGCCGACGACGGGCGCGTCGTACGCGTGCGCTCCAGGGCGGAAAAGGTGTTGCACGTGATCTGCGAAAACGACGCACAACTGGTTCGTGTCGCCTACCATCTCGGTAATCGGCACGTGGCATTGCAGGTCGGCGAAGGCTGGGTGCGTATCGCCGCCGACGAAGTGCTCGCGGACATGATCAGGGGCCTTGGCGCCCGGGTGGAGTATCTGGAAGCGGCGTTCGAGCCGGAGGCGGGTGCCTATGGCGGACATCATCACGCGCATGCCGGCGATGAACACGGCTCAGGGGCGCATGGCGGACACGGACATCGCGGCGTTATCCACCAGTTCGGCGATCGCGCGTGCGGTTCTTCCGGCGCGGCAGAACCTTGAACGCGCTTGAACTCACGAGACTGCTGCGCCTGGCCAGCCCGGCCCTGCCGGTTGGCGCGTTCAGCTATTCGCAAGGCCTGGAATGGGCGGTGGAGAGCGGCCAGGTCAAGGATGAAGACTCTGCGCACCAATGGATCGGTTCGGTGCTCGATGCGAGCATGGCCCGCTTCGAACTGCCGATGCTCGCGGCTTTCTTCCGGGCCTGGCGCGGTGCGGACTTCGAGCGGAGCGTGACGCTGAACGGAGAGTATCTCGCTTCGCGCGAGACAGCGGAACTGCGCGCCGAGTCGATGCAGATGGGTGCCGCACTCCTGACGGTACTGGAGCATGACGGAGAACACGATGCAAACCGCATTGCGCCGCTTGCGCGCATCGACTCACCGGTCTTTCCCAACAGTTTTGCGTTCGCGGCGGCAGGCTGGAAGCTGACGCTGCGCGATACGCTCGCCAGCTACGCCTGGTCATGGCTGGAGAATCAGGTAACGGCGGCGATGAAACTGGTTCCGCTGGGACAGCGAGCGGGGCAGCGTCTGTTGTCCCGGTTGAGCGTGTCGTGTGCGAACGCCGCCGAAACTGCCATCGACCTGCCGCTGCATGATTGGTCAAACTTTTCGCCGATGTTCGCGATTGCCTGCAGCCGCCATGAAACGCAGTACACGCGGCTGTTCAGATCGTGAAGTCGATGCAGAGCGGATGCATGGCGGACCATGTTGCTGACTGCAAAGGACACCGGGGACGCAGATCAAGGATGAGCAGACGAACAAACAGCGGCTCCGGGCGAACGACAGCCGGTGAGGAACGGAATCGCGACACGGGCGCGCATGTGTCCTGGCCGGCTTTCCAGTTCACCCGGTGCCGGCCCGCATTCTTTGCATCCCCTGCGGTGAACGTCGTCAGTATTGTTTATTGGAGAACGAAATGAGCACGCAACCCTTACGAGTGGGCATCGGCGGTCCGGTCGGTTCCGGCAAAACCGCGCTCACGCTGGCGCTATGCCGCGCCATGCGCGAGCAATACGAAGTGGCTGTCGTTACCAACGACATCTACACGCGCGAGGACGCCGAGTTCCTGGTGCGGCACGGCGCGCTCGAGCCGGAGCGCATCATCGGCGTCGAAACCGGCGGTTGCCCGCATACGGCAATCCGGGAGGATGCGTCGATCAATCTCGAAGCGGTCGGCCGCCTTGCCAAACGTTTCGGGAATCTCGACGTGGTATTCGTCGAAAGCGGCGGTGACAATCTCGCCGCGACATTCTCGCCGGAGCTGTCCGACCTTACCCTTTATGTCATCGACGTTTCCGCCGGCGACAAGATTCCGCGCAAGGGCGGACCCGGCATCGTCAAGTCGGACCTGCTGATTATCAACAAGATCGATCTGGCGCCGCTGGTCGGCGCTTCGCTGGAGGTCATGGATCGCGACGCGCGCAAGATGCGCGGTGAACGGCCGTTCCTGTTCAGCAACCTGAAAAGCGGTGAAGGGCTCGATGATATCGTCCAGTTCATCGTGCAGGAGGGGATGCTGCAGCAACGAAACGCGATGGTTTAGACTGATCGCTTCGATTCGAACGGAAGCGCATCCGCGCAGGCAATGCATCGACAATGAGATCCGCCGGCAACTGCCCGAAACGGCTGCTGACAGTGACGCTGTCAGCCTTGTGCAGCGCGGCTTTCCTGCAGGCCGCGCAGGCGGGTGAACCGGCGTCCGAAGCGGATGCGATCGTCCTTGTCGAAGTCGCGTTTGTTCCCTACGGCGACCTGGTGCTGGTCGAGCAGGTACTGCACGGGGAGCCGACTGAAATGTCCAGTACCAGCGAGTTGCTGGGTGTGTGCCTGCCCAACAAGGCGCTGGTCAGGGAAATGGCCGAGCGGACGGATGACGCAGCTCAGGCGCTCGTGTACAGGCAGTCGATTGAACGGGCCGGCTACAAAGCGGTCGTATTCCTGAAGCACGATGGCGCGCAAAGTCGCGTCCTGTGCGAAGAGGGCGCGGTCTCGACCGTGAACTGGGAAACCGACCCGCGCCACCCGCAGTGGCGTGCCCGGCTACAAAGCCGGATTGACAGCCGAAGCGAGTGAGGTCGCGCGCGAGTCATCGCGCGCGGTCGAGGCGGATCGGTCGAAATGAACGAGAACGCTGAAAAGGAGAAGGAATGTACGGGTACATTCGCAATTTAATCGCCGTTGCCTTGGTGGGGGCAGCGGCCACCGTCGCTGCCGCCGATACGGGGGCCATGATCGACGAGGCGATGCATGGCGCGCACCGTTCGGAGGACTACAAGGCGCGTGACCAGTACCGGCATCCCAAAGAGACGTTACTGTTCTTTGGACTGAAGTCCGACATGACGGTGGTCGAGATCACCCCCGGGGGCGGCTGGTACACGGAAATCCTTGCGCCGGTCTTGCGCGACCGGGGCAAATACTACGCTGCGAGCTATCTGATTACCCCGGATTCCATCGATTACTTCCGCCGCATGGACGCGAACTACCGAGCCAAGCTCGCATCCGCGCCGGATGTTTACGGCAAGGTGGAAATCGTCCACTTCGATCCGAAAGCGCCGGTATTCGCCCCGGATGGCTCAGCGGACATGGTGTTGACCTTCCGCAACGTGCATAACTGGGCCAAGGGTGGCAAGGCCGAGTTGATGTTCCGCGGTTTCGCCGCGGCGCTCAAGCCCGGCGGGGTACTGGGTGTGGTCGAACACCGCGCAAGGCCCGGAACCCCGTTTGAACAACAGGTCGCGTCGGGATACATGACCGAGGAGTACGTCATCGAAATGGCGGGCAAGGCGGGTTTCCGGCTGGTCGCGAAGTCGGAAGTCAATGCCAATCCCGGGGATACGACCGACCACCCCGGCGGTGTGTGGAACCTGCTGCCGAATCTGCGTGGCGTGCCCGAAGCGGACATCGAGAAGGTACGGGCGATCGGAGAATCCGACCGGATGACGCTCAAGTTCGTCAAGCAATGAACGCTGCCCCGGCGACAAGTCGCCTGAGGCGCCGGTCCGTCGTTGGGAAGTCGTTGTTCCGCAGGCCATCGCATCCGGCTGCGCCTGGAGCTGGTCCCGGCAGGGAACCTGCGCGCGGGCTTCGGTAGTCACGCTGGCGCAAGGGACGCTATGATGCGGGCTTTTCAGTTCGCGGGCCTACCCCGCGTGCCGACAAGGGTAGTCACGTGTTAACCGATATAGAAATTGCCCAACAGGCAAAGCTCAAACGCATCGGCGATCTGGCAGCGGAAAGGCTCGGCATCGGCGAAGACCGGATCGAGCCTTACGGACATTACAAGGCGAAGCTCTCGCCGGAGTTCCTCGCCGGCCTGTCCGGCAAACCGGACGGCAAGCTGATACTCGTTACCGCGATCAGCCCGACACCGGCAGGCGAAGGCAAGACCACGACCACCGTTGGACTGGGAGATGCGCTCAATCGCATCGGCAAGAAAGCCGTTATCTGCCTGCGGGAACCCAGTCTTGGGCCGGTCTTCGGCATGAAGGGCGGAGCGGCCGGCGGCGGTTATGCGCAGGTCGTGCCGATGGAAGACATCAACCTGCACTTCACCGGCGATTTCAACGCGATCCAGCTTGCCAACAATCTGCTCGCCGCGATGCTCGACAACCACATTCATCACGGCAACGAACTGGACATCGATCCCCGGCGCATTACCTGGCGCCGCGTGCTCGACGTCAACGACCGTGCATTGCGCTCGCTGGTCGTCGGCCTCGGCGGTCCCGGAAACGGATTTCCACGCGAGGACCGCTTCGACATCGTGGTCGCATCCGAAGTGATGGCAATACTTTGCCTCGCCGAGTCGATGCAGGATCTCAAGGACCGGCTGGGCAAGATCGTAGTCGCCTACACGCGAGACAAGCGCGCGGTTCGCGCGTCCGACCTGAACGCCCAGGGCGCGATGGCGGTGCTGCTCAAGGATGCGATCAAACCCAATCTGGTGCAGACGCTGGAGAACAATCCGGCGATCGTGCATGGCGGGCCATTTGCCAATATCGCTCACGGCTGCAATTCCGTTATTGCGACCCGGGCAGCGCTCAAGCTGGGGGAGTACGTCGTCACCGAGGCCGGCTTCGGAGCCGACCTGGGTGCCGAGAAATTCGTCGACATCAAATGCCGAAAGTCGGGGCTGCGCCCCGACGCCTGCGTCATCGTCGCAACGGTGCGGGCGCTCAAGTACCACGGCGGCGTGGAACGTGCCGACCTGAGTGGAGAGAATCTGGCTGCACTCGACAAGGGATTTGCCAATCTCGAACGGCATGTGCGCAACGTGCGCGACGTGTTCGGACTTCCATGCGTGGTTTCCATCAACCATTTCACCCACGACACCGATGCCGAACTGAAGCTGCTGGAAGACAAGTGTGAGGCACTGGGTGTCCCCGTCGTGGTGGCGCGTCACTGGGCACAAGGAAGCTCGGGTGCGCAGGCCCTGGCGCACAAGGTGGTCGAACTGGCCGATTCGGGCAAAGCCGATTTGCAGTTCGCCTACGAAGACGACGTCCCGCTGGTGATGAAGATCGAGGCGGTCGCAAAGCGTGTATACGGCGCGGTCGGCATCAAACTCGACAACAAGGCGCAGGATCGGCTCGACGAACTGGAAAGGGAAGGCTACGGGCACTTCCCCGTGTGTATTGCCAAGACGCAGTACTCGTTTTCCAGTGATGCCTCGCGCCGTGGAGCGCCGGACGGCCATACGCTTGCCGTTCGCGAAATTCGACTGTCGGCAGGTGCCGAGTTCGTTGTCGCGGTGTGTGGTGAGATCATGACCATGCCGGGCTTGCCCAGGGTGCCCGCAGCCAATCGCATCGACCTCGACGACAGCGGCAAGATAGTCGGGCTTTTCTAGGCGGTACGGCGGGCCCGGGCGGACAGGCATCGCCGGTGCACTAACCGGTACTACGCCTTGTCAGCCAATTTCAAATCGACCACCGCGCTCTCCGTTGCCGAAGGAGACAGCACGGCACCGCAGGACCTGTTCTGGCTCGAGCAGAATATTCCCTGTCAGGTCGCCTGCCCGGCCGGAACCGATATTCCCGGCTACCTCGAAGCGGTCTATCAGGGCAGGTTCCGGGAGGCCTACGCGATCAACTTGCGCGACAACGTTTTCCCGGCCGTTCTCGGGCGCGTGTGTTCGCGGCCCTGCGAGGATGCCTGCCGGCATGGCCGCGACGGTAACGGCGAACCAGTCGCAATCTGCTTTTCCAAGCGCTCCGCCGCGGATTTTTCCGCCTCGCAGCCGGTGGAACTGCAACC
>Ga0111144_1088_pt1 | contig 9252 bp, 10 predicted proteins | sample DeeMarSeWOR28_12_FD_80235 | JGI IMG/M metagenome (GOLD analysis project Ga0111144, IMG submission 80235) | Betaproteobacteria bacterium SG8_40
CAGGAAACGCCGGCGGAGCCGGTGCTCGGGGAGTTTGCCGGTAACGTCGCGCCGCCGGCAGCGGAACCGGCACGGTCATCAGAACTGGAATCGAAGTTGGTTGACAACGCTGTGCCGGTCGAGCGTCGCCGCGAGGCTGATGCGTCGCGCGTCGATGCGGATGTCGCAACGGAGGAAGCCGCCGCGCCCGTTGCGGCTCCGACGCAAGCGTTCTCCCCGGCACCGGCGACGGCAGTAGAGACCGAGCCGGCAGACGTTATCGGGGACAGGGATGGCGCAACGGCGCCCTCGGGCATGAGTTCAGCGCGGGTGCCGGCGCCAGCAAACAGTGATACCCGATCTGCGGCGCGTGACCCTGAGCAGTGGATTGCCGATATCGAGGAACAGCTGGCGCTGGGCAATCGCGAGCTGGCGCGGGCGGCAGTAAGGAATTTCCGCGAGCGCTACCCCGACTACAAGTTACCGGATGCGCTGGCGGAATTGCTGCCTGCTGATGAATCCGGAACCGGGGCGTCGGGCATGGAAGATCAATGATGACCGGCTCGGAGCCCGGGTTCCGGTCAGCGTTTGAGCGCGAGCGTCAGGCCGTCGCCGATCGGCAGCAGCGAAATGTCGACGCGCGAGTCGGAATGCAGTTGGCGGTTGAACTCGCGGATCGCCCGCGTATCCTCGGTTTGATTCTGCGGATCGGCGACGTTTCCGTTCCATAGCGTGTTGTCCACGGCGATGAGGCCGCCGGGCCGTATCAGGACCAGTGCACGCTCGTAATATTCCTTGTAGGCGGTCTTGTCCGCGTCGATGAACGCGAAGTCGAACTTGTCCTGCAGCTGATTCTCTATCATCGCGTCAAGCGTTTGCAGGGCGGGCGCAATGCGCAGTTCGATTTTTTGATCGACGCCGGCTTCCTTCCAGTAACGCCGGGCGATAGCGGTGCATGACTCGTCAATGTCGCAGGCGATGACGCGGCCGTCATGGGGCATTGCCAGGGCAACGCACAGGCTGGAATAGCCGGTGAATACGCCGATTTCGATGGCGCGCCGGACATCCATGGCCTTGACCAGCAGTTGCATGAATTGTCCCTGCTCCGGGGTGATCTGCATCGCCGCCAGCGGAAGGCGGCTGGTTTCGTCGCGAAGTCTTGCCAGCAGTTCCGGTTCCCGCAATGAAACTTCCTGCAGATAGGCGTTGAGGTTTTCGGACAAGGATAGCGTTCTGTTGGACATGTTGATTCCGCTTTTAGCTGTACACGGGTGAAAAAGAATCGTTGGGTGACGCGATGGCGCGCGCGGCCGGAAGCCGTTCGCGCCGCCAGGTTTTTACCGCCCAGTCAAGCGCCGTTCCAGCCGGCCACCGGGCAAGTTCGGCGGGCGGGTGTTGGCCAAGAAAACGCAGCACGGCATGGATGATTTCCGCTGCGCGGGAAGGATCGACAGGCGCTGCCCGGGTCTGCTTGGATAGTTTCTCGCCGTCGGAGTTGACGGCGACGGGCAGGTGAAGATAACCCGGCGTCGGCAGGCCGAGCAGGCGCTGGAGAAGAATCTGGCGCGGCGTGGAGTCGATCAGGTCTGCGCCGCGCACGATATCGGTAATGCCCAGCAGCGCGTCGTCGACGACGCAGGCAAAGTGATAGGTGAAAGCCCCGTCTGACCGGTATACGACGAAATCGCCGACTTCGGTCATGAGGTTTTGCCGGATATTTCCCTGCAGCCGGTCGTTGAAATCCGTGACTGTGTCGTTGTCAACGAGCAGACGCAGCGACCTTGCGCGCTGGCCAGCGGGCAGTCCATTGCGGCAGGCGCCCGAGTAAACGGGACCCTCCGCACCGGGCGCGCCGGTTTCCCGCACCTCCTTGCGGCTGCACGCGCAGGGAAACACGCGACCCTGGGTGCGCAGCAGATGCAGTGCGCAGTGGTAGGCTTGCTTGTTTGCGCTCTGGTACAGCGGTCGGCCATCCCAGTGAAGGGAGAACGCTTCCAACGTGCGCAGTATGCCGTCGGCTACGCCGGCAATAACCCGTGGCGCGTCGAGATCGTCGATGCGCACATACCAGTTCCCCCCGTGAGCCCGGGCATCGCAGAAACTGGCAATGGCCGCGATCATTGATCCGAAATGCAGCGGCCCGGATGGCGTTGGCGCGAAACGGCCGCTATAGCGGCGCATCAACGGCGTTCCCTGGAGTGCCGGATCCTGCCCAGTTCCCGCGCCAGGAAAATCAGACTGAAGAAAAGAGCTGTCGCGAGCACGATCTCGATGGCGGCCAGATAGCTCGAAGGGGGCGAATCGCTGTACGCGCGCACAACTCCTTCGATGAAATACGCGAGACTCAGCAGCGAGGCCCACTGGCAGGTATAGCGTTTGGCGACCAACAACCCCGGCAGGGGCGCCAGCAGCGGCAAGGCCTTCAACACCAACCACGATCCTCCCGGGCGCAGCGGAGCGAGGAACAGTTCCCAGCCAATGCACAGGGCGATGAGCAAGAGAAGGCTGCCGTTGGCAATGAGATAGAGCGGGCGAATCATTGGCGCGCGGATTTCGAGAGTCTGACCAGCGCTGCCCGCGCATCGCTTGCGGTACATGCCACCGCGTCGAAGTCAAAGCGGTAAAGACGGTTTTCGCAACGTACGTCAAAGCCGTCGCAGTCGACACCGACCATCTCGGCGGATGTGGCATTGATGCCGTGAACATGGCGGCAGTACTGCAGCAGCGCGCCGCCGTGATCGTTGTTCATATGGTCGAGAATGTCTTGCTCGGCATCTGCAAGCGGGTATTTTTCAGCAAGCGCCGCATCCCCCCTGATCCAGTGCGCGCTGCCGAAGCCGGCAATCAGGCGGACGTGATCGGGGTCGATGGTGTGAAAGCGGAAACCGCCGATTTCCAGAAAACGCCGGTTGTCGGGAAAGAATCTCAGGTAGCGCGCTGCGACGGCGTCGTCGTCGTTGCCGCCGATTCTCCCCAGTACAGTCAGCCGTGCTTCAGGCCGGAAATCCGGGTTGGAGGGCGATACCGTGAACGAAACATGCGCATCGCGCGCGAAGGCCTTCGTGTGCTCGGAGAGGTGGCTGACGAACACAACGATGCGCCCTTGCTGGTCGGTGCAAAAAGGCAACGCAGCGGTATAGGGGTAGTCTTCGTAGCGCACACTGCGTGTGCCCGCCACCCCGGTTCTGAAGCGGCGCAGCAGGCGGCGCGCCTCGGTCGCACGGCTTGCCGTCTCGCTCATGCGGCAAGTTTTCCGGCAATGGTGGCCAGACGGCGTCCATGGGCGATGCACAAGCGCCGTTCCTCCTGGCTCACGGGTTGGTCGTTATTGATCCCGGCAACGTGGCTGGCTCCGTAAGGCGTGCCGCCGGTTCGCGTGGAAAGCAACTCGGGTTCGGTATACGGCAGGCCAACCATGATCATGCCGAGATGCATCAACGGCAGCATCATCGACAGCAAGGTTGTCTCCTGGCCGCCATGCAACGAAGACGACGAGGTGAATACCGCGGCCGGTTTGCCTGCCAGGCTGCCGCTCAGCCACAGGGCACCGAGGCCGTCGAGGAAATACTTCATCGGCGCCGCGATGTTGCCAAAGCGCGTCGGGCTACCCAGAGCGAGCCCGGCGCACTCCTCCAGATCCCGGCGTTCGACATAGGGGGCGCCGGCCTCGGGGACGTCGGGTTCAACGGCTTCGGCTACCGTGGAAACGGCGGGCACGGTGCGCAATCGTGCCGACATTCCCTCGACCGATTCGACCCCACGCCCTACGAGCTGCGCCATTTGTCTGACGCTGCCGTTGCGTGAGTAGTAGAGAACGAGAATTTCGGGCATGGCTTTAGCTTCTCCGGGACGGTCTGACGTTACCACACGCCGCGTTTCCCGGCCTCTTCATGACTACCAAGACGAAAACAGAAAGCGACAAGCTCGCGGGTCCGACGCCGGCCATCGCTCCCAGGAAAGTACCGCCCGTCAGCCTCGGGCGGCAATTCTATCTGCTGGCGAATTTCGTTTCCCTGGTTTACTCGCGATTTCGCGAGGAGCGCTGCTTCCAGCTTTGCGGCAGCCTGACGTTCACGACGCTGCTGGCGCTGGTGCCGTTGATCACCATTGCGCTGATGTTCATGACAGCTTTCCCGGTGTTCAGCGAACTGTCCGAACGCCTGCGCGAATTTGTGCTGGGCAATCTGGTGCCGCAGGCGGGCAGCAATGTCATCTCGGTTTACGTACAACAGTTCTCGAACAACGCCGCCAGGCTGACCGCAGCCGGGGTGAGCGTTCTGGTGATCAGTGCAATCGCATTGATGCTCACCATCGACCGGGCGTTCAATACGATATGGCGGGTGAAGCGGCCAAGGCCGCTGGTGCAACGGGTGCTGATCTATTGGTCGATTCTGACTGTGGGCCCGTTGCTGATGGGCGGCAGCCTGACCCTGTGGTCATGGCTGGTCCGTCTGAGCCACGATGCCATGGGCATTCCGTCAATCGTCGCAATCGAAATGCTGAAACTCGTGCCGCTCGGCTTGACGGCACTGGCCTTCGGCTTGCTGTACCGCATGGTGCCGAATCGCCAGGTATCCATGTTTGACGCAGCGGTCGGTGGCGTGTTCGCCGCAGTGTTTTTCGAAGCAATGAAGTATGGATTCGGCCAGTTCATTGCCAATTTCAGCAATTACAAGCTGGTCTACGGTGCTTTCGCAAGCGTGCCGATCTTCCTGGTGTGGGTCTATGCCTCGTGGGTCGTCATCATCTTCGCCGCTGTGATTACGTCCGGGCTGTCTTACTGGCGAACCGGTGGCGTGAAGAACCCGGGCCCGCCGGGATCGCTGTTTGTCGATGCGCTTGAAACCATCGTGTTGCTGGCGCGCGCGCACCAGAGTGGCGAAGTGCTCAATTTGCAGCAACTACGCACCATTGTGCAGTTGCCGTGGGAGGAAATGGAGTTCATTCTGGACCGGCTGGTCACTGCCGGCTGGGTTGCCAAGTTGCAGGGCAATGGCTGGGTGCTGGCACGCGACGCAAGTTCCATAAACGTTGTCGATGTGCTGCGCAGTTTCGTCCTGCATGCCGACGCGGCCAATGCAACCGATGACCAATCGATACGCAACCTCGTGACGCGGATCGTCAAGAGCAGTGAGAGCGTAGTGGATATGACGCTCGCGGAAATCGCCAGCCTCACCCCTGCGAAGGCGGCCTCCACCAGGGCGGCGTAAGCGGGCCGGGTGCTTTCACACGGCGTGGGAGCGCCGGCCGGACATGCGTGCCAGCAGAATTTTTGTGGTCCGTTGAGGCGGGAAGCGCCTGACTAGAACTGCTTGCGTTCCGATTTCGCGGCGGCGGGCTGCCCCGATACCTTGGTCAGACCCGGTTGTTCGTACACGTAGGTCCAGTGCCGCGTCCACTTGTTGCGCACGAGGTTCGGATAGCGTGCCTTGCCCAGTGAACCGTTGTACCGGCCCAGCGCGCGGAACAGATTGCCGTTCTCAATATCCAGGTAGTGGCGCAGGATGACGCAGCCGTAGCGCAAGTTCGTTCTCAGGTCGAACAGATTGTGATCGGCGCCATCGCCGATGACCTCCAGCCAGAATGGCATTACCTGCATGTACCCGCGCGCCCCGGCGGTCGAGATTGCGTACTTGCGAAAACCGCTCTCGACCTGGATCAATGCCAGCACCAGCTGTGGGTCGAGTCCGGCGCGCGTTGCTTCGTAGTGCACGGTGATCAGGAACTCGCGGCGCTCTTCTTCGTCGGCGATGTGGCGGCGCAACCGCGTAGACATGTCGGCCAGCCATACGGCGCCGTCCATTTCGTCTTCGAAAGACAGGCGTGGGCTGGAGGTGTCCGCCACCGACCGGCTGAGTACCGTGCTGACGCTGGCCGAGAGCGGTTCGTACTGCTGATTGCCGCCGTAGGCGTTCAGGCAATAACCACCGAGCAGTGCCAGGCCGATCGTTAACTTTCTGACCATAAATCCGATTTCAGTTGACTGACCACGCTGTTCAAATCCGTCTCGCGGCTCTCGCCGCTGCTCCGGCTGTAGAGTTCCACCTTGCCGTCCTTCAACCCGCGCTCGCCCACGGTAATACGGTAAGGAATGCCGATAAGCTCAATGTCAGCAAACATCACGCCCGGGCGCTCGCCACGGTCATCAAGCAGCACGTCGATCCCGGCCTCCGTCAAAGCCTGGTGCAAGGCGTCGGCGGCCTCGCGCACGGCCTCGTTGCGCTGGTAGCCGATCGCGGCAATCGCCACTGCGAACGGCGCCATCGGCAGCGGCCAGATAATGCCTTTTTCGTCATGACCCTGCTCGATCGCGGCGGCGACAATGCGCGATACGCCGATGCCGTAGCAGCCCATCTCCATCGGCTGGGTCTTGCCGGCATCGTCGAGAAACGTACATTTCATCGCTTCGGAATATTTGGTACGCAGCTGGAAAATATGCCCCACCTCGATGCCGCGACAGATTTCCAGCGTGCCCTTGCCATCGGGGGAGCGATCCCCGGCGACGACATTGCGTATGTCTGCGACCAGCGACGGTTCGGGCAGGTCGCGGCCGAAGTTCACGCCGGTGTAGTGGAAATCCGCTTCGTTGGCGCCACACACGAAGTCGCCCATCGTTGCGACGGAACGGTCGGCGATGACGCGAATCTCCGGCGGAAGGCCGACGGGACCGATGTAGCCGGGGCGGCAGCCGACGCGCGACTGGATTTCCTCGTCGGTGGCGAAGCGAAACGGGTCGAGGCCGGAAAGTTTCGAAGCCTTGATTTCGTTCAGTTGATGATCGCCCCGCACCAGCAGCATGAACATCTCGTCTTCATGCATCACGGCGAGAGCCTTTACCGATTTCTCCAGCGGCAGCTTGAGCATTGCCGTGACGGCTTCGCACGTGGTCTTGCCGGGCGTGGATGTTTTTTCCATCGGCTGCGCCGCCGGGGCGCGCTCCGTCTCCGGCGCGACGGCCTCGGCAAGTTCGATATTCGCCGCATAGCCAGAATCGGGACAAAAGGCGATAGCGTCTTCGCCAGAGTCGGCAAGCACATGAAACTCGTGTGACCCGGTGCCGCCAATCGCACCGGTGTCGGCCGCGACCGGACGGTATTCGAGGCCGAGGCGGTCGAATATCCGCGAATAAGTGTCGTACATGTTCTGGTATTCGCGCTTCAGGTCATCCAACCCCGTGTGAAACGAATAGGCGTCCTTCATGACGAACTCGCGCGCGCGCATGACGCCGAAGCGCGGCCGGATCTCGTCCCGGAACTTGGTCTGGATCTGATACAGATTCAGCGGCAGTTGCCGGTAAGAGCGGATATCCTGTCGGGCGATGTCGGTGATCACTTCCTCGTGCGTCGGACCGAAGCAGAAATCGCGATCGTGCCGGTCCTTGATCTTGAGCATTTGCGGTCCGAATACCTCCCACCGGCCGGTCTCCTGCCACAGCTCTGCCGGCTGGATGGCCGGCATCAGCAACTCGACGGCCCCGGCGCGATTCATTTCCTCGCGTACGATCTGCTCGACCTTGCGCATCACGCGCAGACCGAGTGGCAGCCAGGAGTACAGCCCGCTGCCCAGTTTCTTGATCAGACCGGCTCGCAGCATCAGCTTGTGTGATATCAGTTCAGCTTCGGTGGGTGCTTCACGCAGGGTGGGCAGGAAAAAATGCGAAACGCGCATGGGTCTTGTCGAACTTGAAAAAGCGCTATTCTACAGACGTTTATGTTGAGGCTGGTTCATGTCAGGCGGGTGCAGGGGTGCTGATCAATCACGATGCGTACGATCATTAATGCGCTGATGCTGGGGAAATGGCGACTTCATCGCGTATTCGATCGCGAAGACTCGGTCGATATCAGCGAAAAGGACGGCATTCGCAGCCTTCATCTGGGCAGCGATACGGTGCAAAGCTCCATGCGGCTCAGCGATCCGGTCGAACTGGTGCTGTCGTATACGCGCGCGATGATGGGATTTCTGTTGTTCGTGCCCGAACCGGGGAAAGTTGCGCTGATCGGGCTTGGCGGCGGCTCTTTGCCGAAGTTCATCCGCCATCACTTCCCGTTGGCGCGCATTACGGTGATCGAGAACAATGCAGCGGTGATTACGGTTGCGCGCACGCATTTCGAGGTTCCCGACGATGACGACACCTTCTCGGTGGTTCTCGGGCAGGGTGAGCGCTGGGTCGCGGAGGAAGCCGCGGCCTGCGACGTACTGATGATCGACGGTTACAACGGCCGGCAACAGGCCGGAGAGCTCGCAACCGAGGATTTCTACGTTCACGCCAGGAAAGCGTTGTCCCGCGACGGCGTGCTGGTGGTGAATCTCTGGTCCAGCGACCGGGATTTCGATGTTTACCTGCAACGCATCGAGCGTGTGTTTGAATCGGTCGTGACGATTCCGGCCCGACGACGCGGCAACATGGCGGTGCTGGCGTTCGCCCGAAAGCCCCGGGAATTGCGCTGGTCGAAACTGAGGGAGAGAGCACACGAGCTGGAAAGCCGTTACGGGCTCGAGTTCCAGGCCATGCTGGACGGGGTCCGGGAATTTAATCCTAGTTCTGACAAGGGGTTACGTATCTGACTTCCCTAGCCGCCGGGTTCTGTGGAAAAATCGACCCATATATATTCATGGGGTGGCTGACATGGTCGATCGTGACGGCTATCGCCCAAACGTAGGGATTGTGTTGTGCAACGGCAAGAACGAAGTCTTCTGGGGCAAACGGGTACGGGAACACGCGTGGCAGTTTCCGCAAGGCGGTATCAAGAGCGGGGAGTCGCCAGAGCAGGCCATGTTCCGCGAACTCAGGGAAGAGGTTGGGCTTGACGCCGAGCATGTGAGGATACTCGGGCGCACCCGTAACTGGCTGCGCTATGAGGTACCGCAACACTTTATCCGCCGCGATAGCCGCGGCACCTACCGAGGGCAGAAGCAGATCTGGTATTTGTTGCGTCTGACGGGAATGGATACGGACGTGTGCCTGAGGCGCTCGAGCCGTCCCGAGTTCGACGCCTGGCGTTGGCACGACTTCTGGATTCCTCTGGAGAGCGTGATTGAATTCAAGCGCGACGTCTATCGTCGCGCCTTGACGGAATTGTCGCGCCATCTCGAACTTCGCAGCCCGCGCACCTACCGCCGGCGCGAAACCGGACCGCAGGGCCAGAACTGATCCGGGAAATCTTCCGCTTGCGGCCGCCGGTTCCTTATTGACGCCCCAATCGTTCGGGTAGTGCCGGCCGGCGGCAGGCCAGTCGATTTCGCGAGCGCATGAACAGCCGTCAGTGAACGTTG
>Ga0111144_1136_pt1 | contig 9126 bp, 8 predicted proteins | sample DeeMarSeWOR28_12_FD_80235 | JGI IMG/M metagenome (GOLD analysis project Ga0111144, IMG submission 80235) | Betaproteobacteria bacterium SG8_40
GCTTCTTGGCGGTCTGATGATGCAACACCTCGGTTCGGCCGCCATCATCTACCCGCTGGTACTCGGCGGTGCGTCCATCATCGCCTCCATTATCGGCACCTTCTTCGTCAAGACGACCGAGGGCGGCAACATCATGAACGCGCTCTACAAAGGAGTGATCGTCTCAGGCGTTGTTGCCGCAATCGCGTTCTTCTTCATCAGCAAACAGATGATGGGCGAGGATGCGATGCCCTTGTTCTACGCGTCCCTCGTCGGACTGGTACTGACCGGACTGATGGTCGTGATCACCGAGTACTACACCTCGACCGAATACAGCCCCGTCAAGCACGTGGCATCGGCTTCGGAAACCGGCCACGCTACCAACATCATCGCCGGTCTCGGTGTATCGATGAAATCAACCGCATTGCCGGTGCTGGCCGTGTGTGCCGCAATCTGGGCGTCGTACGAACTGGCTGGCCTGTACGGCATTGCCATCGCCGCGACGGCAATGCTGTCGATGACGGGGATGGTCGTCGCCCTCGACGCTTACGGGCCAATTACCGATAACGCCGGCGGCATCGCCGAAATGGCGGAACTGCCGTCGAAGATTCGCGATATCACCGACCCGCTCGATGCAGTCGGCAACACGACCAAGGCAGTCACCAAGGGATATGCGATCGGCTCTGCCGGACTTGCAGCACTGGTGCTGTTCGCCGACTACACGCACAACCTCGAAGCGGCCGGGAAGCTCGAAGCGTTCTCGCTGTCCGATCCGGCGGTCATCATCGGACTGTTCATCGGCGGTCTCGTACCTTACCTGTTCGGCGCAATGGCGATGGAAGCCGTTGGCCGCGCGGCGGGCTCTGTCGTCAACGAGGTTCGTCGCCAGTTCCGCGAGATTCCGGGCATCATGGAAGGCACCGGAAAGCCCGACTATTCGCGTGCTGTCGACATGCTGACCAAGGCGGCCATCAAGGAAATGATGATTCCGTCCCTGCTGCCGATTCTGGTACCGATCGTCGTCGCCTTCGGCATGAACTGGCTGATGGGTCCAGGAGCCGGCGTCAAGGCACTCGGCGGGCTGCTGATCGGTACCATCGTGACGGGCCTGTTCGTCGCCATCTCGATGACTACGGGTGGCGGTGCCTGGGACAACGCTAAGAAGTACATCGAGGACGGCAATTTCGGCGGCAAGGGTTCGGAGGCACACAAGGCAGCCGTGACCGGCGACACCGTCGGAGATCCCTACAAGGATACTGCCGGCCCGGCCGTCAACCCGCTGATCAAGATCATCAACATCGTCGCGCTCTTGCTGGTGCCTCTGCTGTAACTTCCAGCCGCGATAAACGAAAAACGGCCCCTCACGGGGCCGTTTTTTTTACGCCGCTATTCTTGCGCCCGGCATCGCCGCGATCGGCGCGAACCCGATGTCACGTGTCACTGGGCTTTGCCCGCAATCCAGCCGTCAATACAAAACGCATTGCCTGTTCGCGTGACATGGCAATCGGCGTTATCTGGCTGCGCGGCATGAATACCGTATAACCGCCGATCTGGTAACTCATCGGCAGATAGACTGCAACCTCCCCTTCCTTCGCGACGCCATCCGGGAGATCCGAGAAGTGATCGCGTGTCACAAACCCCATCAGCCGCATGTCACTACCGGGTAGCCGCACCGTAACCACCTGGAGCGCGACCTGATCGTCCTGGCCTGCAAACAGTCCGAAGAAATCGCGCAATGCCGCGTAAATCGTCTTGATCAGCGGCAATTGCAACAGCAGTTTCTCGGTAAACTGGAACAGCCGCCGCACGATGTATGCGCGCATCAGGATGCCGACGGCAAAGATCACCGCCATGCCAACGACCAGCCCCATGCCGGCCCGGTAAAAACCTTCCGGGATCAACCACTGCAAGGGCTTTCCGAGAAATGACTCGGCTGTGGTGAACAGCCAGATCAACAGGTAGACGGTTGCCAGCACCGGCAACACCGTCAGCACGCCCGTGAGAAAGATCCTGCCCAGGTACTTCATCCGTCCTCTCCGCCGTATTCAATCGCTGCGACTTTAACAGACAAGGTTGCCGGTCGGCCGAGGCGCCACATCCGTCGAGGCAACAGAACGTCTCGCGTGACGCCCGCACTCATGGCGTGCAGGGAAAGATGCTCGACAAGGCGCTGAACAACAGCAGATGGGCTCGCTGGATGAGCCGCTCGGGATGGCCTTCGAGATAGGTTACCAGGCCCGGCAAGACGTCCTGGTATCGAAGCCCCTGCGGTGGACAGAAGTACATATCCTCACCGCTGCGCCATGATTTCCAGCCCTGTCCCCAGATAAACCCTTCGACAAATCCGATACAAAGGGCTGCGTCCACCCGTGCGCCGGTGTCAGAGCGCCTGCCGTCGGCCACTTCCTCGGCGGCGCGGCAGGCTTCCAGCAATCGCAGGCCATCCTCCCGGGCGAGACCATCGCCCGCCGCAGCCGATCCGTCCGCCGCCAGCATCAGGGCAAAAAGAAGCAACAATTTTCGGAACAAGGGCATGATTTCACCAGAATTTTCATGAAACACCGGCGCTCGACACACAAGGCTCTGATGGGAACTGGACGCATGAAATTTGCTTTAAACTGCTAACCGCAGGTGTAAAGTAACCGAATAACAGCGGACTGAAATGAAAAGGGGGCTGAAATGAGCGTACTGGACGCTTTTCTGATCGGTGGTGTCGTTCTGCTGATTATCCTGATCGTTGTAAAGAAAAAAACAGGCTGAAACGCCGACCAGTTTCAGCAGGTCTCGCCCGCGGCATCGCGAGCACCACGGTGCGCCATGAGCTTGACCACCTCATCCGCGTGCGGCAGCGGGTCGATTGCACCGAAACCGGTGCAGGTCAGGGCAGCCGCTGCGCAGGCATACGTAACAGCGGCATCCAAACTGTCGCCAACGCCAAGCCGAGCCATCAATGACCCGGCAAAGCAGTCCCCGGCGCCAGTCGCGTCGACTGCATTGACCTTGAAACCGCTGACGGTTTTTCTCACCGTGCCGTCAGTGTAAACAGCCCCTCCGGGCCCGAGCTTGAGGATCGCGACGCGAGCACCGGCCGCCATACACCAATCGAGCATCAGTTCGGGTTCCGCAAGCCCGGTCAGGGACGCGGCGTCTTCGAGTGACAACAACAAGAAATCGGTTAGCGGAATGGTTGATCCGATGACGTCGCGAGCCTCATCGACCGACCACAGCGCCGGGCGGAAATTGGCGTCGAACACCACCTTCGCGCCCGCGCGCCGCGCGATGTCGATCGCGGCGAAGACGGCCTCACGCGCACTGGTGCTGATTGCCTCGGTGATGCCCGAGGTATAGAAAAATCGCGTGTTCTGCAGCATCTCGGCGGGCAAATCATCAACGCAGAACCGGCTCGCCGCCGAGTTCTTTCGCAGGTAACTGAATGTGTGTCCGTGCTGGCCGTGAGAGATGAAATAGACCGCGGTATGCGCTTGCGGGTCGGAACGCACCTCAGACGCATCGATGCCCTCGATTTCCCACAGGCGAAACATCTGCCGCGCGAACTCGTCGTCACCGACACGGCAAATATAGGCGACGCGCGCGCCCTGACGCGCGGCCGCGATGGCGCAATTCATCGTATCGCCGCCGAAACCTTGCAGATACTCGCGCGCCTTGCCGGGAACCTGGCTGAATTCATACATCGGTTCACCGAAAGAAACGACATCAAAGCGTGCGCCCGTTTCATTGGCGCCCTTGGCCGGCCCGCGCGAGTCAGGCCGCATGCGGCTTGCCGTCATTGCACCACGCCGGCTTGTTTGAGGTAGCGCCTTGCAAGCGAGGTCGCACGCGCCTGGTCGCTGTCTTGCAGCGCCTGACGATCGATGATGCTGTTGCCGACGCCCACCAGCTTCGCGCCAGCTTCGAAATACGCGTGCATGTTATCGGCGTTGACTCCGCCGGTCGGGCAGAATGTCGTGTCCGGAAACACCGCATGCAATGCGGCCAGATGGGACGGTCCGCCGGTGGCCGCAGGAAACAGCTTGACGATATCGCTGCCCTGCTCGAGCGCTGCGAGCACTTCCGATGGCGTAAAAGCGCCCAGCAATGCCGCGCATCCGGCGTCATGGGCCAGCTTCGCCACGCCTGCTGCGACGCACGGCGATACCAGGTAATCCGCTCCCGCGGCGATACATTCGCCGGCCTGCCGGGCATTGAGCACGGTCCCTGCGCCTATCATGAACGACTCCGGCACCCGTGATCGCAGCTCTGCTATCAACGCGATGGCATCCGGCGTGGTCAGGGTGATTTCAACGGTCGCGAACCCGGCTTCCAGAAGACAGTCGATTGCGAAGCGCGCCTGCGCGGCATTCTCGAATCGCAGAACGGGCACAACCCTCGCGGCAATCAGACGGTCCCGGGTTGCGGTTGCATCATGCATACGTCCACTCAGTTCGCGGCGGGCACGATCACACAGCGGTCATGGATGCAGTCGATGCCTGGCTCCTGCAGTTGTTCACAGGTTCCGACCGCGTCACTGTCGAACATCATGTCTTCCCTGAGCAGGTTGTACTCGAAGACCAGATTGGCGATATGTTGCCGATCCGTGTCCCAGATCGAATACGCGACATACTCCTCGGGCCCTCCGCACGGCCGCGCACCCAGGCCGACGATGCGGCAGTTCACCAGATTCCGGCAACGCGCCTCGCCGATCGCGGTTGTGATTTCGTTGCGCAGGCGGAGTGCATCCTCGGCGTCGCTTTGCGCGGCGACTGTCGCGGGCGCGCAAAGCCCGCACAGCGCGCCCACGCCCGCAAGTACCACGGCAACCGCAAGTCCCCGCATTTGCATCCGGTCAGTGTACATCAGCACCGGCGTTGATGAAAAACGTCCTGACGATCGTCCGACGCTGATACCATCTTGCGCAATACATCGCGATGGAGGAAGAGGCAATGGCCTGGATATGGCTCAAAGCAGTGCCCTGGAGCACTATCATTGCGAACGCGCCGACCATTGTCGAGGGTGCGCGCAGGCTTCTGGATCGCCGCGGCAGTGCTGCCGAAATCACCGATGAACAGGCTTCGGACCCGGCCAGCATCGCCCGGCGGCTGCGCATCGTCGAACTGCGCCAGCAGGAAATGCTGGATGTCATCGACAAGCTTGCCAATAGCAATGAACAACTCACCGAGGCCGTGACTTATCTGCGTGCGCGCGCGGTATTCAACTTCAGACTGTCAATGGCACTGGGCGTCGTTCTGGCCGTGCTCGTCGTCGAAAGCATTCTTGGCTGAACCGCAGCAGCCCGGCCGCAAGGCAGCCGCACAGCGTCAACCGCAACTACCGACCGCGCCACAGGCGGTACAGAAATCGCAGCCGTCCTTGTGTATCACCGCTGCGTTACCGCACTCATCGCAGACTTTTCCGGTCTGCAGGTGATAGCCATGGGACTTTCTGTCCTGCGACGCATCCGGAACTTCCAGGACACCCATGTCGCTCACGGGAAAACCATTCTCGTCGAGCACGCCTAGCATTGCGTAACGGTGAATCACCAACTGCGCGATATAGGCGACCGTGCTGGGGAAATTGCGTTGCCGGTCGCTGCCGGGCACGCGGGCCATGAAATCTCCCAGCGGTTCAGCGGCCGTCAGCAATTTGCGCAGCTTCATGCCGATCCACGCCGGGTCGATGACACGCATATCGAGCGACAAGAGCTTGCACAATCCATCGAGCGCCCGGGGGTAAGTTCCAGCGAGCCAGATCGAATACGGGCGCCGTTGCCCGCCCGGCAACACCAGCTCCTTGAGCATGAGCACGAAATCGTCGCCGGAACTCGCGTTATAGACATCGGCCGTCCACGACATCGTGCCGTCGGTACCCGTCTTCGGTTCCTTTTTTGCAAACAGGGCATCGAACACCGGCGAACTGGCGGAGCTGCGGCCTTGTGCGCCGCCGTCCACCGCCCCTCGCGTGTCCAGTTGATCGATCCGCCAGCGCACGATCCGCGCGAATGCCGCGACAATGCTCGGGCATCGCTCGATTCTGCCGTCGGGCGGCATCGCGCAATCGAACGCGTCATCGCCGGCGGTGCGCGCGACCATGTCGAGTTTGGTTCGCAGCCACAACGCGTCCTTGGTGCGCATGTCCATCGACAAGGTCTTTGCCACAGCGCCCAGCCCACGCGGCTGTTCGTTGCCGTTGATCCATACTTCGAACGCCTGGGGATGGTCGTTTTCGACGTGACCGACAAAGATGGCAAACTTGCCGAACGGCGATTCGAGCATATATGTCCATGCCGGATTGCCTGCCGCCAATGCCGGCCTGCCGGGCCAGCGCAGGCTCGACAGGGCGGGTTTTGGCGTGGCATCGATGCGGATGCGCCGGTCGACGTCGCTGGTATCGAGGTCGTTGGGTTGCTGCTCGATGCTACCGACCGACAGCACGCTGCCGAGCACGCTGTTGGGTCGGTAGGTGGTAATCCCCTTCAGGCCGGCCCGCCATGCTTCGAGGTACAGATCCTCGAAATCCTCGAACGGATAGTCTTCGGGCACGTTGACCGTCTTGCTGATGGCGGAGTCGACAAACGGCGCCACCGCGGCAACCATGCGCATGTGATCGAGCGCGGAAATCTCCAACGCGGTCACAAACTGCAATGGCAGGGATTTCATGTCGCCGCCGAGATGCCGGTACAGACGCCACGCATGGTCTTCGACATCATAGACCTTGTATGAGCCATCGTGCTCACGCTTCTTGCGTTGGTAGGTCCATGCGTACGGCGGCTCGATGCCGTTGGCCGCGTTGTCGGCAAACGCCAGGGAAATCGTCCCGGTCGGTGCAATCGACAATAAATGGCTGTTGCGCAGACCGTGCGCGCGAATTTGCTCCTGCAGGCTTTCCGGAAGCCTCGAGGCAAAATGAGGCTCGGCCAGATAGTGGTCCGAGTCAAACAGCGGGAAAGCGCCTTTTTCCTGCGCCAGTTGCACCGAGGCAGCATAGCTCCGGTCACGCATGTGCTCCGCGATCCGCGCCGCCATGCGGCGTGCCTCCGGGGTGTCGTAGCGCAGGCCGAGCATGATCAGAACATCCCCCAGCCCGGTGAAGCCGAGACCGATACGACGCTTATTGCGCGCCTCTCCGGCCTGCTGCGGCAGCGGCCAGACGGTGGCATCAAGGACGTTGTCGAGCATCCTCACTGCCGTATGAACAACGCGGGCAAGCGCCTCGAAATCGAAGCGCGCATTCGGCGTGAACGGTTCGGTCACGAACAGGGTCAGGTTGACGCTGCCGAGACAGCAGCAACCGTACGCCGGCAATGGCTGTTCGCCGCAGGGGTTGGTCGCCGCAATGCTTTCGCAATAGGACAGGTTGTCATCCTGATTGACCCGATCGACGAAAATGACCCCCGGTTCGGCGTGATCGTAGGTCGAGTCCATGATCTGTTTCCACAGATCGCGCGCCGGTAGACCCAGGCTCCATCCTCGCGCTGGTGCGGTGACTCGTCCCCCTCGGCCTTGGGCTGCACCTTGTGAACCAGCGCCCATTCTTCATCGGCTTCGACGGCGCGCATGAACGCGTCGGTCACTGCCACACTGATATTGAAATTGCGCAGGTCGCCTTCATCCTTGCCGTGGATGAACTGCTCGATGTCGGGATGGTCGCATCGCAAGATTCCCATCTGCGCGCCGCGCCGCGCTCCGGCCGATTCCACCGTTTCGCAACTCTGGTCAAACACGCGCATGTAGGACACCGGCCCGCTCGCGGTACTGCGGGTTCCCCGTACCAGGGCGCCTTTGGGCCGGATGGCGGAGAAGTCATAACCAACGCCACCGCCGCGGCGCATGGTTTCGGCTGCCTCCATCAGCGCAACGTAGATGCCCGGCTTGCCGTCCGTCGTTTCGGAGACCGAGTCACCGACCGGCTGCACGAAACAGTTGATCAAGGTCGCGGCGAGGCCGGTTCCCGCCGCCGAGTTGATGCGTCCACCCGGTATGAATCCGTTGCGCAGCGCTTCCAGAAAAACCGGCTCCCACTTGTCCGGTTCCTTCTCCACCGCGGCAAGCGCCTTCGCGACACGCCGGCGAACGTCTTCAATCGTGTGTTCATCGCCCTTGGCATACTTTTCCGCGAGCACGTCGAGCGAAACCTGCTGCGGCGGCATGGAAAGCGTGGTGTCGTCTGGTTTCATATCTACTCCGCGCGCGGGCTGTAATGTGATCCGGTCACAGAAGGCAGGTACACCGGGTGAAACAACCGGAACCGTGCCGGAACGGCAAGAAACGGTTCGGACGCTTATCTTACTCCGTGCAACCCGATCTGTGCCAACCGCGGCCAAACGGCGCGACAGACCGCCCAGCCATCCACGTGCGTTCCGCTAATGTGCTGGAAGCACCCGGCGGACATGCTCGCGCCGCGAAACCTTATCGTTTGCTCGCGTCCTCGCTGACTTCGAGTTCGAACAGTTTGATGAGTGCCTGCAGGTCCTTGGACGCCGTCACGAAGCGGCAGCCGACACGCTTGTTCAGGGTTCCGTCGCCGTCACGCACAGTCTTCAAGTAGCGCACCTCCACACTGACGTCGATCGGATTCTTCAGGGAGGCGCTGGTGATCTGGCAGTTGCTGAAAATCATGCCCGGCTTGAGCATCACGCCGGTTTCATGGATAAAGGCGCCCATTCCACCTTCGCTGATATCCGACACATTCGCTACAATCGGCTCCGCATTCTCCCGGTTGATCACGCACCACAGCGATGGCAACGACTTGACGCTGAGGCGGCGATGGGCGCGTTGCTGCAAATCCAGCACCAGCGACGGCAACGGAAACTGCAGCCTCGCCGCGCCTTCGTACATCACCTGCGTGGGTGCCGGGCTGTGGAACTGTATGTGACGCTTCTTCCGGTCGCAGTGAAACTGCACCGAGTCGCGCTGCATGAGGGCGGAGTTGGCCGGCTTCCATTGACTGTAGTCGATAACGACCCGGTCCAGATCCAGGTCCACCGCACGCACCACCGACGTGAACAACACCTCGCCGCGTTCGAGGTAGGCAGTGATCGCCAGTTCCTCATCGCAGATGGCCTGAAGCAGCCTGGCAATCTCGGTTGCGGATCGTATCGCCCGCCCCGGCGCGTCGATGCGCATGGTGACCGCCGCGGGGTCTTCTGCGGGG
>Ga0111144_1117_pt1 | contig 9035 bp, 7 predicted proteins | sample DeeMarSeWOR28_12_FD_80235 | JGI IMG/M metagenome (GOLD analysis project Ga0111144, IMG submission 80235) | Betaproteobacteria bacterium SG8_40
CATGGGCCTTTACTGCGTCACCAAACACGCCGTCGTTTCTCTCACGGAATGCCTGCATCATGACCTGGCCGCGCGCACCGACAAGGTCCGATGCTCGGTACTCTGTCCTGCCTACGTGCCCACCCGCATTGCGGAATCGGAACGCAACCGTCCCGCGCACCTGCGCGAGGAACGACCGAAATCAGAGGAGGATCTGCGCCGCGAGGCAGGGATGCGTCACGCGGTCGAGTCGGGAAAGATTTCCGCTGAGCAGGTTGCCGACGCCGTGTTCGACGCCGTTCGCGAGCAGCGCTTCTACATCCTTCCCCACCAGCGAATCAAACCGGCTATCGAAACCCGCATGCAGGACATTTTGCAGGAACGCTTGCCGACCAACACGCTGACGCGCTGAGCGCGACACACCTCGATTCGCGCTACCCGCGATCAGCCTCGCCGCCTTCCGGCAGCCGCGTCACCAGCACCTTGTCCACCCGGGTGCCGTCCATGTCCACGACTTCAAAACAGTAACCGCCCCAATCAAACGATTCGGCGGGTTGCGGCACCCTGCCCATATGAATCATGACCATTCCGCCCAACGTGTTGTAGGTATTCCCTGCCTCGCCCGGCAGATCGCGCAGGCCGAGCAATTCCTTCAGATCGATGACGTCGAGCATGCCATCGATGAGCCATGAACCGGGCGCGCGCTCGACAACCAGCTGGTCCCCTTCCTCGCGCGAAGAAGGCAGGTCGCCGACAATGGCCTCGAGAATGTCATTGATCGTGACCAGCCCCTGAAAGTCTCCGTATTCGTCCACCACCAGCGCGATCTGCAAGGTCGACGTCTTGAACGTTTCCAGCATACGGATGCAGGTCAGCGTCTCCGGAACGAACAGGGCTTCCTCCATGCACGCCGTGAAATCGACGTCATCGCCCGCGACTTTACGGGCAAGAATGTCTTTTGCATGGACTACACCGACGATGTCGTCCGCGCCCCCGCGACATACCGGAAACCGCCAGTGGCGGCTGGCGGATATCTTGCCAAGGCTCTCTTCCAGTGAGGTCAACGAACACCACGTCGAGGCGCGGCGTCATTTGACTGGCAATCGTTCGCTCGTCGAGCATCAAAACGTTGTGCACCAGCCGCCGTTCGGCCTCATCGAATACGCCGGCTCTCGTGCCCTGCTCCATCAGCAAACGGATTTCGTCTTCACTGACCGGTGACTGCCGGGAAGCCGCCGCGCCGAGCAAACGCAACGCCAGGTTGGTGGAACCGCTCAGAAACGAAACGACAGGACTGGCGAGTGCCGACAGTTTGCGCATCGGCGCGGCTGTGAGCGCGGCGATCCGTTCCGGATTTTGCAGTGCCAGCCGTTTCGGGACGAGTTCACCGATAATCAGGGAAAAATAGGCGATTGTCAGTACCACGATGCCCAGAGCCAGGGCTTCGCTGTAACCGGCCAGCACGGGGAAACCGGCGAGCGCCCGGGCCAGCCCGCTGGCCAGCGCCGCCTGTCCGAACGCCCCGCTGAATATGCCGACGAGGGTTATCCCGACCTGGATCGTCGACAGGAACCGCGACGGATCCCGCGCCAGAGCCAATGCGCTGGCAGCGCGATGGTTCCCCTCGTTTGCGAGTTGCTGCAACCGCTCTTTGCGCGCCGAAACCACAGCGATCTCGGACATCGAGAACACGCCGTTGAGGACAAATAGCAACAGCAGAATAAGGATTTCCATGATTGTTCCGGAATGAGCGTTTCGTGGCTGACAGATTGATCCCGCACTGTAGCGCGCCCGGCCCTCCAGCAAAACCGGGCAAGGCCATATTCGCGGAACCGCTACCCCTGGCGGCGGTCAGAACCATCCCGCCGAAAGCGGGGCTGCGCCACACACCCCTCGAGCGGTTTGGCGAGCGCAACAACAGCCGGTAGAATTCGCCCCCTTCGGCGCTTTTGCCGGATACCGCAACCCCGCGCCACAGACCAGTTGAACGAAACACCCTTGGAACGCCTGACCACACCCGCAACACCCGAGGTCGCGAGACGCCGGACGTTTGCGATCATCTCGCACCCGGACGCAGGCAAAACGACCCTCACCGAGAAGTTGCTGCTGTTCGGCGGGGCGATCCAGGCCGCCGGCACGGTGAAAGCCCGGAAGTCCGGCAAGTATGCAACCTCGGACTGGATGGCGATCGAGAAGGAACGCGGCATTTCCGTGGCCAGTTCGGTCATGCAGTTCGAGTACCGCGACTGCGTCATCAACCTGCTGGACACCCCCGGACACCGTGACTTTTCAGAGGATACCTATCGGGTACTGACCGCGGTGGATGCCGCGTTGATGGTGATTGACTGCACCAAGGGCGTCGAAGCACAAACTATCAAGCTGCTCGAAGTCTGCCGTCAGCGCAACACGCCGATCATCACCTTCATAAACAAACTCGACCGGGAAGGCCGCCACCCGCTGGAGCTGATCGACGAAATCGAGAGCGTACTGAACATTCACTGCGCGCCCGTTACCTGGCCCATCGGAATGGGCAAGCGTTTCGCCGGCATCTATGACTTGCGCGGCGATCGCTCGCTGTTATACCCGGCAGCCGGCTCATCGCATGACCATGAAGTCGAAATCGTTCCCGGGATGGAACACCCGCGGCTGATCGAGCGCTTCGGCGCGGAGATCGCCGAAGCAAAGGAAGAAGTGTCGTTGATTCACTCGGACGCCCGGGAGTTCGACCGCGAGCATTTCCTCGAAGGCGAACTCACACCGGTTTTCTTCGGCTCGGCAATGAACAATTTCGGGGTCGACCAGGCGCTCGACGCACTGGTCGAAGAGGCCCCTGCGCCCTGCCCGCGTGCCACGCTCGAACGCATTGTGTCTCCCGACGAGGCGAAGTTTTCCGCGTTCGTTTTCAAGATACAGGCCAACATGGACCCTCAGCACCGCGACCGCATCGCATTCCTGAGGATTTGTTCAGGGCGATTCGAACGCGGCATGAGGCTCTACCACGTGCGCAGCGGCAAGGAAATTCGCGCCAGCCAGGTAGTGAGCTTTCTGTCGCAGCGCCGCGAGACGGTGGAAGACGCCTGGCCCGGCGACATCATCGGCTTGCTCAATCACGGCAGCATCGACATTGGCGACACGTTTACCGAAGGAGAGAAGCTCAATTTCGTCGGCATTCCCTACTTCGCACCGGAACTGTTCCAGGGCGTGACCCTGCGCGATCCGCTCAAAGGCAAACAATTGCAGAAAGGATTGCAGCAACTGGGCGAGGAAGGCGCCATCCAGGTTTTCCGTCCGCTGGTCGGCAACGAGATGATACTGGGTGCGGTCGGACTGCTGCAATTCGAAGTCGTTGCACACCGCCTCAAGGCCGAATATGGCGTGGATGCGACGACGCGTTCGATGAATTTTTACGGTGCGCGCTGGGTTACCAGCGAGAATCCGCGCAAACTCGCCGAGTTCCAGAAACAACTCGCCGGGAACCTGGCGCTTGACGCATCAGGCAGCCTTGCCTATCTCGCCACCTCGAAACCCAATCTCGACCTCACCATGGAACGCTGGCCGGACATCCGGTTTCACAACATCCGCGAGCACGCACAGCGCCTCGCCGCCTGAGCAGGCTTTTAGCGTCGCGGGGTGCCGGGCTGCCAAGCATCTCCTCGCAGCGAGACGCGGAGGATCCCCGCGAATGCGGTTTCAGCAGTGGTTCTTCTCAGCCCGGCGACGGCCTCAAGCCGACTTCCTGATTTTGGAGTTCTTCTCGATGAACTGCGCCATGCGCGACACCCCTTCGCGGATCGCTTCATTGGAAGCCGCGTAACTGAAGCGGATGTGCTGTCCTTCATCGGGAACGCGGGCGCCGAAGTGAATGTCGGCGAGCACCGCCACGCCCGCTTCGTTCAGCAACCTCTTGCGGAATTCTTCGGAATCCTTTGCGCCGATCATGTCACAAGCTTCGGTAATGTTGGGCCAGGCGTAGAATGCGCCGCCCGGGACCTGACAGTTCACCCCGGGCACGCCGTTAAGTAAATCCACAATCAGGTTCCGGCGCTCTAAAAACCGGTCGCGCATCCGCTTCGCCTCGTCCTGCTGGCCGTTCAGTGCCTCGACTGCCGCCCACTGGGAAATATGCGAAGCGCAAGACTCGGTATTGGTTACCCAGCGGGTAAACACGGGTGCCAATTCCCGATTGGCGGCGAAGCCGATCCGCCAGCCCGTCATCGCCCACGTTTTCGACGCACCATCACACACGATGCTGCGTTCCAGCATGTCGGGAAAGCTGGTGATCGAGACAAACTCGCCGTCATAACAAAGCTGCGAGTAAATTTCATCGGCAAACACCCACACCTGCGGATGGCGGCGCAGAATATCTGCAATGGCCTGCATGTCCTCCCGCGGAACGATGCCGCCGGTCGGATTCTGCGGCGAGTTCAGGATCAACAAGCGCGTTTTGTCGCTGATCCGGGATTCGAGCTCGTTCGGATCAAAACTGAAACCGCGGGATTCACGCAGATGCAGTGGTACCGGTATCGCGCCGTTGGCGCGGATCTGCGATTCGTAGATTGGGAAACCGGGGTTCGGGTAAATGACTTCTTCGCCGGCGCCGTAGTCGGTCGTCGCCAGCACGGAATACATGATGAACGGCTTGGCGCCGGCGGCTACCACGATGTCGCCGGCGGCGTAATCGAGATTACGCGTACGGTTCAGGTAGTTCGCCGCGGCCTCACGCAACTCAACGATGCCGGACGACGGCGTGTAACCGTGCTTGCCGTCATTGATCGCCTGAATTGCGGCTTCACGAATGTTGCCGGGCGTCGGAAAGTCCGGCTGCCCGATACAAAACGACACGATATCCTTGCCCTGGCGCTGCAGCTCACTGACTTCTGCCAGCACAACGAACGCGTTTTCCGTCCCCAATTGACCGGAGCGGCGCGAAATCGAAGGCATCGACTCCCCCTTTGCCTTTATGAATGTTGCGGGCCCGCGAGGCCCGAATCAAAGCCTTTGCAAGGGGGCAAGTCTACATTAACCGGCATCCGCCACCGTGTAATCGTGCCGTGCACGCACGCGCATCCGCTCTGCCCTGGAACCAATCCCGCCTTGATCTGATCCGTTTCGTCCCTCATCATTTCGCCCTCTCCCGAAACTGCCAACGGCCCTGCGTCGCCATATCCATTCACCAAGGAGGAAAAATGACTGATAAATCAACGAGCGAGAAAAATAAAGTGCCAGGCGAGGCACCGGCAGACAGCAGCCGCCGCCAGATACTCAAGGCCGGCACGCTGGCCGGCGGGGCTTTGTTGCTGGGGGCACCCCACATACGCAACGCCGAAGCCGCCAAGGCGCAGACCTGGAAAGTGCAGTCGAGCTGGGACGCCGGCACCACAGGATACAAACTGTTCGAGGCATGGGCCAACGCATTCGAGGAGAAATCCGGCGGGGAACTGGCGGTCAAGCCGTTCCCGGCAAAGGCCGTTGCCGCCGACAACAACGCCTTGTTCGATGCCGTGCGCACTGGCGTACTGCAGGCGATGAATCCGTTCACGCTTTACTGGTCGGGCAAGATTCCGGCCTCGGTGTTCCTGTCCTCGTATCCGGCGGGACCGGACCAGACGAGCCACTGGGACACCATGTTTTACGGTCTCGGGATGCTGGAGATGACGCGCGAGATCTTCGGCAAGTTCGGCCTGTTCTATGTCGGACCGATCCAGCATGACGCGAACATCATTCACTCGAAGAAACCGGTCGCCAGCCTCGATCAGCTGAAGGGCATGAAGATCCGCCTTCCCGGGGGCATGGTGTCGCAGGTATTCGAGCAATTCGGTGTGAGCACGACCAGCATGCCCGGCTCGGACATCTACCCGGCTCTGGAGAAGGGCACGATCGACGCCGCCGACTATGTCGGACCTGCAATCAACCTCGACCTCGGGTTTGCCGAGGTGACCAAGTACATCATCTGCATGGGGCCTCCGGGACAGACCTCCCTGTACCAACCGGTCGATCTGATGGATCTGACTGTCAACATGCGGGCCTGGAAGCGTTTGTCGAAGAAGATGCAGGTATTCGTCGAGGAGCAGGTTCAAACCTACTCGGTGCACCATTTCGTCACTATTCAGAAAGCCAACGTGCAGGCGATGGAAACCTTCTTGAAGAAAGGCACCAAGGTGTCACGTCTGTCGGCCGAAGATGTCACCCGCTTCCGCAAAGCGGCAATTCCGGTTTGGTACGAATGGGCGCGGAAGAACAAGGACGCTACGCGCGTGTTCGAACTGCAGAGAGACTTCATGCTCAATCCCTATATGGGGTATCTGGACCAGGCCGACGTTAAGGGCCTCAAGCTCTGACGCGAAAAACAAGCCGGCAAACACGGCGGATGGCCTTGCCATCCGCCGTTGACGTTATGCAGGCAACCGGGAGGACTCATGTCTGAGACAACCAATTTCGTATTGCCGCACTGGATCTACTGGGGCTGGCTGGCGGTCATGCCGCTGATATTCATGTGGTTCACGCGCGACGCCAAACCCAGCGGAACCCCCGACGAAGAGACTGCAATGAAGGTCCTCGCCGAGGAAGATCCCGCGCTGCACGCCGCCGGCAATTCCTTTACGCGGGCGCTGGACTGGATTACCGACAAGTCCGGATTGTTCGTATCGCTGTGGACGGTCAACGCCGTGTGCGTCTATTTCTACGAAGTCGTTTCGCGCTACATTTTCGATGCTCCCACGATCTGGGCGCACCAGGCCTCGTACCTGATGTTCGGCATGCAATATCTGCTGGCCGGTGGCTTTGCACTGTTGCATGGCGATCACGTTCGCGTTGACGTCGTCTACATCAAGCTGCCCCGGCGTGCGCAGATCGGCATGGACATTTTCACCTCGACCTTCTTTTTCATCTTTGCAGTGGCTCTGGCCGGCAGTTGCTGGCGATTCTTTTTCGATTCGCTGGACATGGGCGAGGTCACCGAAGAAACCTGGCAGGTCCAGTTCTATCCGGTCAAGGGCATGATGGTGCTGGGCGGCATCCTGCTCACTCTCGCCGGACTTTCGAAACTGATCAAGGACATTCTGCTGTTCGTCCGCACTGCCGGAGGTAAACCCGCATGAATGCCACGACGACCACACCCGGCATGAAACCGGGCAACACCGGAAGCATCTGGACCTGGATCATGGTCGCGGCCACCACGGCCGTGGTGCTGATCTGCCTCGTCGAGGGCGTCAACATCCTTTTCTTCGATCCTTACGAAGATGAACGCTTTCTGTTCTCTTTCGGCGAAGCATTGATCGATACCGATATCGAGACGCTGACGTTCCTGATGTTCGGATCGCTGGCGCTGCTGTTGATGGCAGGCTTGCCGATGGCCTTCGTGGTTGGCGGTCTGGGTGTCGTGTTCATCTACCTGGTCGGCGGCCAGACCATGGTGAACATCATTCCGACGCGGATTTTTCCGCTGATGGCCAATCCGGACCTGGCAGCCATTCCGTTGTTCATCTTCATGGCGTCGATGCTGGAACGCGCCGGCCTGATCGAGGAAATGTTCGACGTGGTCTACAAATGGATGGGCGGCCTGAATGGCGGCCTTGCCGCGGCAACCATCCTCGCCTCGACCATCCTCGCGGCAATGGTGGGCGTCATCGGCGCGGCAGTCGTCACCATGGGCATCATCGCCCTGCCCGCCATGCTCAAGCGAAAATACGACCACAAGATCGCGCTTGGATCGATCATGGCAGGCGGCACGCTCGGCATCCTGATTCCGCCGTCCATTCTGGCGATTCTATATGCGGTGGTCGCGCAGCAATCCGTCGGTCAGCTCTATCTTGGCTCGATACTTCCCGGACTGATGCTCTCCGGCATGTACGTCGCCTACGTGCTGGTGCGTAGCTGGCTCAATCCGACGCTCGGCCCTGCACTGCCGAGGGAAGAGCGCGTCGACCTTCCCGGAAAACTGAAACTGCTGGGCCGACTGATCGCACCGGTCATCCTGGTATTCCTGGTTCTGGGCCTGTTGTTCGGCGGCATCGCCACGCCGGTGGAAGCGGCGGGCATCGGCTCGTTCGGCGCGATCATCGTATCAGTGCTCCACAAGCGTTTCTCGCTGCAATCGCTGCGCGAGGCATCCGTTACCACGGCCCGCGCGTCGGCGATGGTTCTGTGGATCATTTTCGGCGCATCGATATTCGTCGGCTTCTTCATCCTACAGGGCGGCCAGGCCTTTATTACCGACAGCATCCTCGATGCCGGGCTGAATCCTTACGGCATATTGATCGTGATGATGGTGATGCTGGTGTTTCTCGGCATGTTCCTCGACTGGGTCGGCATTCTGCTGCTCACCGTGCCCATCTTCGTGCCAATTATCGAGTCGCTCACTTTCGACGGCCTATTCGGCCTGCCGGGCGTCGACAGCAGCGTGGTAGTGCTCTGGTTTGGCGTGCTGTATCTGGTGAACATGCAGATGTCCTTCCTCAGCCCGCCGTTCGGTTACGCACTGTTCTACCTGCGGGGTGTTTGCCCGCCGGAAATCAGCATGGCAACGATCTTCAAATCGGCATTGGTCTTTCTCCTGATACAGGTGATTGGCCTGTTCCTGTGCATCATCGTGCCGGGTATCGTGACCTGGCTGCCAACCATGGCTTACAGCTGACCGTACGCGTTGACGCCGGCGTTGGGTCAGCGTCAACGCGAGCAGCGCCTTGGCACAAGAAAAAAGCCCGCTGTCGAGCGGGCTTTTTTTGTTACCTGGTCCGTCTATCCGAATCAGGGATCAAGCTTGAAGATAATCAGTTGGTCCGCTTCGTAGGTCGTGCCGTCGCGCTTGAACTGATACTGCTTCACAGCTTTTAGCACCTCTTCATCGAACACACCCGGCGGCTCGGACAACAGAATCTCCACGTTGCTTACACTTCCATCGAGTTCGACGCTCAGGCGTACCTTCACACGGCCCTCGATCTTCTTGTCTTCCGCTTCCCGCGGGTACTTGGGCTTGACCTTGCGCACCGGCTTCACATCCTGGAACACCGACGGCAAGGGCGGCAGTTCCGGTTCCGGTTCCAGCTCTGGTTCCGGCT
>Ga0111144_1099_pt1 | contig 8800 bp, 7 predicted proteins | sample DeeMarSeWOR28_12_FD_80235 | JGI IMG/M metagenome (GOLD analysis project Ga0111144, IMG submission 80235) | Betaproteobacteria bacterium SG8_40
GGCCGGGCGCTGCTGGCCGATGGCCGAAACGCGCCAAGCCGTTCCACCAGGCGTGCGGCGTCGCGTTCGATCTGCAGCGAGTCGAGATGGGCCGGCCGGATAAATCCGCGATCCGCCATTTGCCGCAGGAACGCGATCAGCGGGTCGTAGTAGTTGCCGACGTTGAGCAGCCCGACCGGTTTGTCGTGTATGCCGAGTTGCAGCCACGTCCAGGTCTCGAACAGTTCGTCCATGGTGCCGATGCCGCCCGGCAGTGCAATGAACGCGTCCGACAGTTCTACCATGCGCTGCTTGCGGGCGTGCATGGAGTCGACCGCAATCATTTCGGTCACGCCGTCGTGCGCCAGCTCGGCGGTGCGCAAGCGATGCGGAATCACGCCGGTGACCTCGCCGCCGCCCTCGAGGACGGCATCCGCGACAACGCCCATCAAGCCGACACTGCCGCCGCCGAACACCAGCCTGATTCGGCGCCTCGCGAGCAACGCTCCCAACGCGCGCGCCGCGCTGGCGTATTCCTCGCGGTCACCGCTGCTGGAACCGCAATAGACGCAGACGCTTGCAGGCCAGGCGCCGTTACCGCTCGCCGCCTCGTCTGCGGATTCACTCATACGTCACGACGCCGTTTGCCTTTCGCGGCCTTGCGCGGCATGTCCTGACGGTTTTGCCCGGGAATACGAGCACCGCCCTTTGCCGACACATCCGCCGGCAGCGGCAGCGCCGTCTGGTATTTCACCTGCTTGAGCGCGAAGCTGGATTTGATGTTGCCCACGCCCGGCACACGCGACAGGAAATTCAGGACAAACTCCTCCAGCGCCTGGATGTCGGGCACGACGACACGCAAAAGGTAGTCGGCCTCCCCGGTCATCAGATAACACTCCATCACTTCGGGGCGCTCGCGAATCGCATTCTCGAAGATTTCCAGCGCCTTCTCGACCTGCCGTTCGAGCGCAACCTGGATAAACACGCTGACTTTCAGACCGACCTTGAGCGCATCGAGCAAGCTGACATAGCGGCTGATATAGCCGGCCTGCTCCAGCGCGCGCACCCGCGCCAGGCAGGGCGACGGCGACAGCCCCACCGCGTGCGCCAATTGCACGTTGGACATGCGCGCGTCCCCCTGCAACAGGGAAAGGATTTTCCAGTCGATCGAATCGAGCAACATACTCAATATATTATGTGGATATTCTCAAACGATTCGGAATTATATGCTGTTTGAACACGATATTCTGGCGTCAAACGAAACCCCATGCTACGCATAAAACGTTACCATCGTGCTGCTCGCTACGCCCCGCACCGGGCGCATAAACAGACTATCAGGTGACATTGATGACCGATCTTTCCGAAGCGCAAGACCTCAACATATCAGCATTCTGGCGCGTGCTGCCGCAAGACATGGATCCAGTCGAAACGCGCGAATGGATCGAGGCCTTCAAGAACATTGTCGAACTCGAAGGCGCGGAGCGCGCGACATTCATTCTAATGAAGCTGATCGAGCAGGCGCGGCGCCTGCGGGTGCCGATGCCGCCGGTGGTCAACACGCCTTACAGCAACACGATTTCGCTGGCCGACCAACCACAGTTTCCCGGCAACCCGGAGATCGAGGCGCGGTTATCCGCGCTGGTGCGCTGGAACGCGCTCGCCATGGTGGTGCGCGCCAATCGCGCCCACCCGGAACTGGGCGGACACATCGCCACTTACGCATCGTCGGCAGACCTGTTCGAGGTCGGCTACAACCATTTCTTCCGCGCCGGTCAGTCGGGCGATTGCATCTACTTCCAGCCGCACTCGGCGCCCGGGGTTTACGCGCGCGCTTTCATGGAAGGCCGGTTGAGCGAGGAGAACCTTTCCAATTACCGCCAGGAAACCGGCGGCAAGGGACTGTCATCGTATTGCCACCCGTGGCTGATGCCGGATTTCTGGCAGTTTCCAACCGGCTCGATGGGCCTTGGCGCGATCACCGCCATCTACCAGGCACGCTTCATCCGTTACCTCGAACATCGCGACATCAATCCGGCCGGGGACCGCAAGGTGTGGTGTTTCGTCGGCGACGGCGAGATGGACGAACCGGAGTCGCTCGCCGGATTGTCGCTGGCCGCGCGCGAGGGCCTGGACAACCTGATTTTCGTGGTGAACTGCAACCTGCAGCGCCTCGATGGCCCGGTGCGCGGCAATGGCTCGGTGGTACAGGAACTGGAAGGACTGTTCGGCGGCGCCGGCTGGAACGTCATCAAGGTGATGTGGGGGTCGGACTGGGATTCGCTGTTCGCCCGCGATACCGACAACGTCATCCTCAAACGCCTGCACGAGACCGTCGACGGAGAGTTCCAGACCTACGCAGCCACCGACGGCCAGTTCAACCGCGAGCACTTCTTCAACAAGTATCCGGAATTGCAGAGCCTGGTGTCGCACCTGTCCGACGAAGACATCGACCGGCTCAAGCGCGGCGGACACGATCCGGTAAAAATCTACGCCGCCTACCACGCAGCTTCGAATCACAAGGGCCGGCCGACGGTTATCCTCGCCCAGACCAAGAAGGGTTACGGCATGGGCACCTGGGGCCAGGGCAAGATGACCGCCCACCAGCAAAAGAAGCTGGAAACCGATGCGCTGCTGGCGTTCCGCGACCGGTTTGCAATACCGATTTCCGACAATGACGTGGAGAACCTGCGTTTCTTCCTCCCGCCAAAAGACAGCCCGGAGATGAAATACCTGCACGCGCGTCGCCAGGCGTTGGGCGGCTACCTGCCACAACGCGCACGACAGGCCGACAGTCCTTCCGTACCCGAGCTCTCGACATTCTCCAGGCTGCTGGAGGGCACCGGGGAACGCGAGCAGTCGAGCACCATGGTGTTCGTGAACATGCTGGCGCAACTGCTGCGCGACAAGCAGTTCGGCAAGCACATCGTGCCGATCGTCGCCGACGAAGCGCGCACCTTCGGCATGCAATCGCTGTTCAGGCAGGTCGCGATCTATTCGCCCTTCGGGCAGTTGTACGAACCGGAAGACAAGGCCGAACTGCTCTACTACAAGGAAGCCAAGGACGGTCAGATTCTGGAAGAAGGCATCACCGAAGCGGGCGCTATTTCATCCTGGATCGCTGCGGCGACTTCGTATTCGGTGCACGGCGTGCCGATGCTGCCGTTCTATGTCTTCTACTCCTGTTTCGGTTTCCAGCGCATCGGCGACCTGATATGGGCGGCCGGCGACTCGCGTGCGCGCGGTTTTCTGCTGGGCGCGACGGCGGGACGCACGACGTTGTCGGGCGAGGGTTTGCAGCACGAAGACGGCTCCAGCCACCTGCTGTTCTCCACCGTACCCAACTGTGTGGCCTACGATCCGACCTACGGTTACGAGGTGGTGACCATCATCCGCGACGGCATGCGCCGCATGCTGGAAGCGCAGGAAGACGTGTTCTATTACGTCACCATGATGAACGAGAACTACCAGCACCCCGCCATGCCGGAGGGTGCCGAGGAAGGCATCCTCAAAGGGATGTATCGCCTGCGCCAGAGTAAGGCGAAGAAGCCCGCGGCATCCGCGCAGTTGCTCGGCTCCGGCGCCATCCTGCGCGAAGTGCTGGCCGCGGCCGACTTGCTGGAACAGGACTGGAAGGTCGGCGCCGATGTGTGGAGCGTCACCAGCTTTACCGAACTGCGGCGCGACGGCATGTCGGTCGAACGTGACAACCGCTTCAACCCGGAGCGCGACCCGAAACCTTCATGGGTCGAGCAGTGTCTGAACGACACCAGCGGCCCGATCATCGCCTCCACCGATTACATGCGTTCGGTTGCCGACCTGATTCGCACCTGGGTACCGCGACGTTACGTGACGCTCGGCACCGACGGCTTCGGGCGCAGCGACACCCGCGCCGCGCTGCGCGACTTCTTCGAGGTCGACCGTCATCATGTCGTGGTCGCGACGCTCAAGGCGCTGGCGGACGAAGGCAGCATCGAGCGCAAGACGGTCAGCGAGGCAATCGGCAAATACGGCATCAAGCAGGATCGCCCGAACCCCTGGGACGTATAACGGCCGCGGGGCGTTCACCGGCACGGAAGCGATGCGGGTTCGCCTGCATCGCCTTCACCGTTGCCCTTTGCACAAGCAGGGTTGTTACCATCCTCCCGGGTATGTAAAACTCGCGGGCTGCTGATTGTCCCGAGCCTTTGATCCGATGCGAATACACCATTTCCTGGCAGCCATCCTGGCCGCGTCCGCGTTGACGGCAGCCGCGGCCGACCTGTCCAAGATCAAGGAATGGACCGGCGGTGCGCCGCCACCGCTGGCACTGAAGGATCTTGACGGCAAGGAACGGCAACTGGCCGACTACCGCGGCAAGGTCGTAGTGCTGAACTTCTGGGCAACCTGGTGCGCGCCGTGCATCGAAGAGATGCCCTCTTTCGAACGGCTTGCCGCAAAAATGGCCGATGAGCCGTTTGCGCTGGTCACCGTCAATTTCGGCGAGAAGCCGGCGCGCATCACGCCGTTCCTGAAAAAAATCGGTGTAGATGTTCCGGTGTTGCTGGACACGGACATGCGCGCGTCGAAAGCCTGGGTCAAGCGCGGGCTGCCGACCACATTCGTCATCGATGCCGACCAGAACATTCGCTACCAGGTGCTCGGCGAACTCGCCTGGGACGCACCCGAAGTCGAAGCGAAGATCCGCGAGTTGCTGCCAAAGCAATAGCGCAGCCGCTTCGTGACGGATCACAATTCATAGAGAGAAAGCACCCGATGGACAGGCGTTCATTTCTGCAAGGCAGCGCGAGTGCGCTGCTTGCCTCATCCGTGCCCCGGTTCGCGACCGCCGCAACCAGTGGCGAAAACCCGCAAACCGTTTCACCATCCCGGTTCGAGCCTGAGCCGCGGGGCTGGCGCGTATTCGAAGTGGTCACCCGCATCGAACTGTCGGAGGCGAAAAGGAAATCGCGCGTCTGGCTGCCGTTGCCTTCGGTGCATGAAGATACGTGGATGCGGCCGATGGGCAACCGCTGGTCCGGCAATGCCGCAAGCATGCAAGCCGTGACCGAAGCCCGTTATGGCACGCAGATGCTGTTTGCCGAATGGACCGACAAGCAATCGGCATCGGAGCTGGATGTACCGGTGCTCGAAGTACGGAGCCGTTTCGCGACCCGCGACCGCAACACCGACTGGGAGGCGCGCGGCGAGCACCGCCTGTCGGAGACGGAACGGCGCCTTTATACCGAAGCGACGGCACTGGTCCCGACCGACGGCATCGTCCTGCGTACAGCGAACGCCGCGATTGGCGATGCGCGCTCCGATACCGACAAGGCGCGGGCGATTTACGAGTGGATTGTCGGCAACACCGCGCGCAACCCGAAAACGCGCGGCTGCGGACTCGGTGACATCGGCACGATGCTCGAGACCGGCGACCTCAGCGGCAAGTGCGCGGATATCAACACCCTGTTCGTTGGCATGTGCCGCGCGGTCGGCATCCCGGCGCGCGATGTGTATGGCGTGCGCGTCGCCGATTCGCTCTTCGGCTATCGCAGCCTCGGCAAGAGCGGCGACATCAGCAAGGCGCAGCATTGCCGCGCGGAAGTATTCCTCGAAGCCTACGGCTGGGTACCGGCCGATCCGGCTGACGTGCGCAAGGTCGTGCTGGAAGAACGGCCCGGGTTGACGCTGACGCATCCGCTGGTCACGCAGGTGCGCGAGCAATTGTTCGGCGCCTGGGAGACCAACTGGCTGGCGTACAACTTCGGCCACGACATCGAACTGCCGTTCTCGAACGGCCCGGCGATACCCTTCTTCATGTATCCGCAGGGCGAAACCACCGACGGACGGCTAGACAGCCTCGCACCGGAGCTTTTCAGGTACCAGTTGACCTCGGCCGAGGTCACCGCTTGACGCAAGGCCCCGAATCAAACCCGATTGCACGCGTCTCTATTGGCGCGCTGATCGAACGCTACGACCTGATCCTGTTCGACGCCTACGGCGTGCTGGTGCACTCAGCGGGCGCCTTGTCCGGTGCGCAGCAGACCATCGCCCGGTTGAACGAACTGGACAAACCGTATGCCGTTCTCACCAACGACGCTTCCAAGCTGCCGGATACCGCGGCAATGCGCTACCGCGGTTTCGGACTCGATATACCCGTCGACAGGATCATTTCTTCCGGCTTGCTGCTGGTCGAATACTTCGCGCGGCACCAACTGGAAGGCGCCCGGTGCATCGTGCTCGGAACGCCCGACAGCAACCGGTTTGTCGAACACGCCGGCGGCACGATCGTGCCCGCCGACAGCGACTGCGACGTACTCGTGGTGGGGGATGAAAACGGTTACGACTTCGTCGAAACGGTTGATGCAACGCTGTCGACGCTTTTTCGCGCAATCGACGCCGGGAAGAGTGTGCGGCTCGTGCTGCCAAATCCGGACCTGATTTTTCCCCACGGCGAGGACCGTTTCGGGATTGCAGCCGGCAGCGTTGCGCTCATTGTCGAATCGGCGTTGCGCCGCCGCTATCCGCAACGCGCGGATCTGGTGTTCGACCGGCTCGGAAAACCGAACGCCGATCTGTACGATGCGGCAATGACCCGCTTCGGCACCCGCAACGCGGTAATGATTGGCGATCAGCTTGAAACTGATATTGCCGGGGCCGTGTCGTGCAAAATCGATAGCGCCCTGATCGCCACCGGCGTATCAATGGTGAAGAATGCGACGTCGGCAACAGCAATCCGTCCGACCTACTGGATGCCTTCACTCAACGACGATTGACGCGCGCACAACCTCGACGCGCGATCGCCCGCGTCAGGCTGCAACACAGGAATGAACCAACGCCAACCGCTGGACGCCAGCGCCATCGCAACCATGGTACTGCTGACATCGATCTGGGGATTTACCCAGGTTGCGATCAAGCTCGCCGCCGATGATGTTTCGGTTGTCATGCAGGCCGGCTTGCGGTCCACGATTTCGCTGGCGTTGCTGTTCGGCTGGGCACGATGGCGCGGCACGCCGTTATTCAATCGCGACGGTACGTTGTGGCCCGGCCTGGCTGCAGGCGCCCTCTACGCCGGCGAATTCTTCTTCGTGTACGCCGGGCTCTCGTATACCAGCGCATCGCGCATGGTGGTCTTCGTCTATCTCACGCCCGTGCTCACAGCCGTTGGCGTTCACCTGTTCGTCAAGGGCGAACAACTGGCCGGCAATCAGTGGGCCGGGGTACTGCTCGGCTTTACCGGCATCGCGGTCGCGTTCGGCGACGGTTTTCTCTCCAGTCCCGGTTCATTGCTTGGCGACGCCTTCGGCGTCATTGCCGCTTTTTTCTGGGCTGCGACGACGGTCGTCATTCGAACGACCGCGTTATCGCAGGCCAGCGCCTCGAAGACGCTGCTCTACCAGATCGGCATCGCCGCACTGGTTCTGCCGTTCATATCGATGCTGATCGGCGAGCCCGGCATCGTTGCGGTTACAACGACCGCGGTCGCCAGCATCGCGTTCCAGGGCATCGTCGTTTCCTTTGCCAGCCATCTCGCCTGGTTCTGGCTGCTGACCCGTTTTCTGGCCGGCCGGCTCGCCGCGTTTTCCTCCCTCGCGCCGCTGTTTGGCGTGCTTGCCGGCGTCGTCGTGCTGAATGAACCGCTGCGTGCGCAGTTCGCGTTCGCCGCTGCGTTGGTGATTGCCGGGATCTATCTGGTAAACCGGCAAGGTCGGCCACACTGACCGGAGCAGCAACAGGTCGGTTTGCCGGGCGGCGCACCGGCAAGATCCTGTAGTCCCGCGGCCGCACCTTCCCGCCCTGACTTGAACGGCCACAGCGGGTTATGCTTGCGGTCTTGAACGAACAATACAAATACACGGGAGACACTGATGGATCTGGGACTAAAAGGCCGCTGGGCACTCATCACCGGCGCTTCCAAGGGAATCGGCTACGCAGCCGCTGACAGCCTGGCACAAGCCGGCTGCAACCTGCATCTCGCAGCACGCACCAAAGCCGATCTGGAGAAAGCGCAGGCACAGCTCAAAAAACAATACGACGTCAAGGTCGAGATTCATGCCACGGATCTGTCTGATGGCGACGCGGCCCGCGCGCTGGTTGAGCAATGCAAAGACGTCGACATCCTGGTCAACAATGCCGGCGCGATTCCGGCAGGCGACATCCACACGATGACAGAGGATCGCTGGCGTGACGCGTGGAACCTGAAAGTCTTCGGTTACCAGAACATGTGCCGGGCAATGCTCGCGCACATGCGCGAACGCGGCCGCGGCGTGATCGTCAACGTCATCGGCGCCGCCGGCGAAGCACACACGCCCGCATACATCGCAGGCACCGCCGGCAATGCATCCATCATGGCAATGACGCGGGCATTGGGCGCGACCAGCCGCTCCTACGGAGTGCGCGTGGTCGGAATCAACCCCGGCCTGATCGCCACCGACCGCATGACGACACTCTTGCGCACCAAGGCCGAGAAGGAATTCGGTGATGCCGGCAAGTGGGAGCAGTTGATCGACAAGACCTATCCGCCGGGCGCACCTGCACACATCGGCGACATGGTGGCGTTCCTGGCATCCGACCGTTCGGCAAATACGACGGGAACGATCATTACCATCGACGGCGGTTCATCGGCGCGCGGGACGAGCGTGTGAGGCAATAGGCCCGGCTCTCCGGTTCGGCACGCGAAGCGCGCCTCAATGATGGCACCGGCGAGTACCCTACGCGCAAAGGATTAGAAGCATGCTTGCAGAGGCAATCAAGGCGAAGATCAAGGTCTGCATGTTCGACCAGTACGGCACCGTCGTGGACATGCAGAAGGGTTTGACCGGGGTGGTTACCCCCTACCTAAAGG
>Ga0111144_1100_pt1 | contig 8795 bp, 6 predicted proteins | sample DeeMarSeWOR28_12_FD_80235 | JGI IMG/M metagenome (GOLD analysis project Ga0111144, IMG submission 80235) | Betaproteobacteria bacterium SG8_40
GCGCGCATCGTCCAGGGCATGAGCGGCGCCTTCCTGATTCCGCTGTCGCTGGCGATCATTCTCGATACGTTCCCGCCCGAGCAGCATGCCAAGGCGATGGCGTACTGGGGCATCGGTTCGGTATGCGGTGCCGTGATGGGGCCGACGCTGGGCGGTTATCTGACCGAATACCTTTCCTGGCGCTACATTTTCTATATCAACGTGCCGTTTGGCCTGATCGCGCTGATCGGGGTTGTGCTGTTCTTGCCGGAGACGGAGCGCGACAAGACGAAGAAACTCGACTGGTTCGGTTTTCTGACTCTCGCCATTGGCATCGGCGCGCTGCAAATGATGCTCGACCGCGGCCAGCGTCTTGACTGGTTCGAGTCGGGCGAGATCATCTTCGAGGCATGCCTGGCGGCGATTTCCCTGTACATGTTCAACATGCACGTGATGACGCGCCGGGAGCCGTTCCTCGATCCGCGATTGTTCGTGCAGAGGAACTTCTTTATCGCGATGGTGCTGATTTCCTTCTACGGCTTGCTGACGGTGCCGCCGATGGTGATGATGCCCGCGTTCCTCGAGCACATTCGCGGCTACTCGATCGATACGGTGGGGTTGCTGCAGTCACCCAGGGGTGTGGGCATCCTGCTGGCATTGTTCATCACGGGACGCATATCCAACCGGGTCGATCCGCGATGGATGATCCTGTTCGGCCTGTTCTGCCTCGGCGTGTCTACCGGCGCGATGGCACTCTGGAACATCAACGTCGGTACCTGGTCGATTGTCTGGACCGGATTCATTCAGGGGATAGGCGCGGGTGTCATCCTCGTACCCGTTCAGATGTGTGCCTTCTCAATGCTGCCGGCGCGACAACGAAACGAAGGCACGGCGGTATTCAACCTGGTACGCACGATGTTCAGCAGTATCGGGGTGTCGATCACCCTGGCGGTGTTTGTCTATGTGGGCGCTACGGGACGGGCCGAACTGGTCGAGCACATCACGCCATTCAACCAGGCATTGCAGTATCTGGATCACGCCGGGGGTTACACCACGGGCAGCGAGCAAGGGCTGGCAGTGATCGGCCGCGAAATCGACAAACAGGCATCGATGCTCGGTTACAACGCGAGCTTTCTGATGCTGGCCGTCGGTGCTTTCCTCGCAATGCCGCTGGTGTTTCTGATCGGGCGCGCCAAACCCGGTACCAAAGGGCGCGAGCAAGAGCAGTTCGAGAAGTCCGAACCGATCATGCTCGCGGAATAGGCGCGCGATCCTGCCGGAAGATCAGCCGATCTCGGCCACCACGCGGCCGATGATTTTTCCGGCCTTGAGCTCGTCGAGCGTCCTGCTCACTTCGGACAGGGGACGTTTTTCGACGGGAATGGGCTTGAGCTTGCCTTCGCGAGCCAGTTTCACCACCTGTTTCAACTCGTCCACGGTACCGACATTGGAACCGCAAATCGTGAGCGCGCGCTGGACAACGGATACCAGCGATAGCGGAATTTCGCCGCCATAGAGCCCGACGAGAATGACCTTGCCGCCTTTGCGGATGCTCGACAGGGCCAGTGTTGCGGAGGGGGTGTTGTTGACAAGGTCGATCGCACCGAACAGCATGCCGCCAGCGATTTTTTGCAGTTGTCCGGCCGCGTCGGGGTCGTCGGCCTTGACGGTAGCGGCCGCACCTTCCTCACGGGCTGCCGGAAACTTGGACGGATCGATATCGGCTGCGATGATCCGTTCGTGACCGAGCGCGCGCAGCATGCCGATGGTCATCAGCCCGAGGCCGCCGGCACCGATAACCGTTACCCATTCCTCGGCCGGTATCGGCGCCAGGGTTGACACCGCGGAATAGGTTGTCAGGCCTGAGCAGGCGAGCGTTGCCGCCCAGGCCGGATCGATGCCGCTGGCATCGACAAGATAGCGCGGGTGGGGGATCAGCAGATGGTCGGCGTAGCCGCCGGCGCTCTGCACACCCACCCAGCGTGGCGTCATGCAGTGATTGTCGCGGCCTTCGCGACAACGCGCGCAATCGCCGCAGCCAATCCAGGGGCATACCAGCCGGTCCTTGCCAATCGGCACGTTGCCGGCATCGGGTCCCGCGGCAATGACGGTTCCGTAGGGCTCGTGCCCGAGGGTAATCGGCGGATTCATGCCGCGGTCGCTCATGTGAAAGCGTTTGCCGCCGCCCAGGTCGAAGTAGCCGTCGCGGATGTGTACGTCACTGTGGCACACGCCGCAGTATTTGAGCTTGAGCAGCACCTCGCTGCCTTTGGGTACCGGCGTCGCGCGCTCCCTTGGCTGCAAGGGCTTTCCCCATTCGGTTACGTCGTAGCTGAGCATGCGTTTCTCCTTGTTGTTTGTCACGGTTCCGTTCAGGCAGGACGGACGGGTCCCGTGTGCCGCCACACTCGCAGCATATGACGAAATCAGGTTCCGGTAAATCGGCTCGCCGGTATCCCGGCGAGCCATGCTCACACTGCCGAGGTTGGCGGTGATCGCCGGTGACGTTAGCATGTAAATCTCGCAAAAAGGAGTCAGATAGTCCGATGCCCAGTCCCGAAAAATCCATTCGCCCCCGCCGCAGCCTGCTTTTCGTTCCGGGATTGAGGCCTGACCGATACCGCAAGGCGCTCGATGCCGGGGCCGACATCGTCTGTATTGATCTCGAGGATGCAGTTGCCGGTCCCCGCAAGTCCGAGGCGCGTGAGCTGACGATGCCGCTGTTTGCCGGGGACTCGCATCCGCATGTCGAGCGTATGGTGCGTATCAACGGGTTGTCCACGCCGGACGGACTGAAAGATCTGAGCGCCATTATCGAGTCGGACAACCCGCCACCGTCGATCATGATTCCGAAAATCCGCTCGGCCGAAGAGGTACAGCTTATCGAAACCCTGTTGTCGACAGGCGCGGCCCGGGCGGTGCGTTTCTGCGTGATTGTCGAGACCAACGATGCGCTGGAACGCGCAGCGGACATCGCGCGTTCGTCGCAACGCGTCGATTCAATGATATTGGGCGCAGTTGACATGTCTGCCGACCTGCGCTGCGAGAAAGCATGGGAGCCGTTGCTATACACGCGCTCGCGTTTGGTGCACGCGGCCGCCGCGGCGGGCATCGATCTGCTCGATGTGCCGTATCTGAACCTGGACGATCCGGACGGCTTGCAGGAAGAGGCGAGCCGCTGCGCGCGCCTGGGTTTTACCGGAAAGGCCTCGATTCACCCGAACCAGATCCCGATCATCAACGCCGTATTCACGCCTGATGCGGCGACGGTCGAAAAAGCGCGCAAGATATGTTCGGCTTTCGAGAACGACGATACGGGCCTGGTGGTAGTGGACGGCGAGTTGATCGAGCTGCCCGTTGTACGGTCGATGTATCGCGTGCTGGCGGTCGCTGAGCGAAATGCTGGCGGAAGCCGAGGCTGATCGATTGTAACGACGCTACGCTTCGTTCAAACCAGGGTGCGGCGCTTGTGCTGATGTGCCCAAATGTGACGCATGCCATATGCATGGCGCGCAGGCAACTCCGGCATTCGACTGTGCGGTGAAAAGGCTGATAGAGGAAAAAGCGGGCAGATGTGCAAGCCGGGTGGCAAAAACTCCCGGCCACTATCGCACATCCGCGTCCGCCGACAACCGCTGGTACAGAGAAGAGCAGGGGGGTAACGCACAAGTCGGGTGGCAACGACTCCCGACCACTATTGCGCGTCTCAACCCTCCCCGCGAGGCATACAATCGCAATTGACATGCCAGCGCTGAGCGGCGCGAAGACCGCGTCAGTGGCGCTATGCACGGCGGCGGAGCCGGCGAAATTGAGCGCCGCCGGCGGAATTGACGACACCGGCGTCGAATTTCCGGCAGCGAGCGCTTGTTCGGGCCCGCCCGGCTGATGGCAGACCCGGCCATCGCTATGGTACTTCCAGCCGCAAAACGGGTGTGCGGGAACCGGTGTGTGAGAACCGGTGTGTGACAACCAGGGAGACTCTGATCATGAAGCTGATTATTGCCAGACCCAGCCCCTATGCGCGAAAGGCGCGGGTGGCATTGCAGGAAAAGAAGATTGATTGCGAGATCGTCGTCGAGAATCCATGGCTGCCGCAGACCAGGATCAACGACGCGAATCCGCTTGGCAAGGTGCCGGCGCTGGTTCTTGACGATGGCAGTGTCATTCACGATTCGAAAGTGATTTTCGAGTACCTGGAAACGCTGGAAACGCCTCCCCCGTTGATCCCGGCCGATGCGTCAGCGCGTATTACCCATAAACAGATCGAGGCGATCGCGGACGGGATCTGTGACGCGGTCGTGTTGATCGCTCTCGAAGGCGCGCGTGCGGAAGACAAGCGCAGTGAAGACTGGATCGAGCGTCAGCACAAGAAAATTGTTGCAGGCGTTGGCGAGCTGGAGCGATTGCTTGGCCAGCGTGAGTGGTTTACGGATTTTGGTTTCGGGCTTGCGGAAATTGCCAGCGTCTGCGCGCTCGAATACATCGACTTTCGCTATCCGCGGTTTCAGTGGCGCGACTCCGCGCCAGGTCTCATCGGATTACAGGAGCGTGTCTCGGCACGGCCCTCGTTTGTTGCGACGGTACCCGCGCCACAGGTGCTGCCCGCGTTGTAGTCGCGAACCAACATCGGCGATGCGGCTCCCGCATTTGGGGAGTCGACGCGCTGGTTTGATTGCGCGTTGGTTGTTCTGTTTGCCGGGCGTCAGTTGATGATGCGTATGTTGCGAGCGAGCCAGATCGCCGTGAAAGTGCAGCCTACGGCAATCAGGCCGCTGATCCAGTATCCGGTGAGCTGGCCTGATGCCGTGTGGCCGATGATGAAGCCGGACGACAGCGATGCGGCGCTCGAACCGAGTTGCTGTATCGCCGAGTTGAAGCTCATGAATGCGCCGCGCAAGGCCGGTTGCGATGCGCCGGTTACGATCGCCATCGCCGGCACGAAGCGTCCGGACACGAAGACCATGAACAGGACCATCGTGCCGATGGCGACCCACACCGGCGCCGCGGGCAGATTGGTCGTGAGCAGTAGCGGAACTACCGAGATGCTCGAAATGATCGTAAACATCCGGTACTTCCCGTGACGGTCGGACATGCGCCCCCACAAGCGCGAGGTGTACACCGTGGCGGCACCGCCAAACAGATACAGCAATGGCAAATCGGTTTCGGCGAGGCCGACGTTGGCGACCATGTAGGGGGCGATGAACGGAATCACCGAGAAACCGCCGAAGATCATGACTGCCGTCAGTGTCAGCGCGCGCAAGTGATTGGCATCGGAGAAAACGGCGATCGCCTGACGCATCGGGTGCCGCGACCGCGCCTGGGCGACATGAGCGTCCATGCGCGGCAGCAGCCACGTTGCCAAAACGAGGACGGCCAGCGACACCGCCGCCAGAAAGACGAATGGCGCGCGCCAGTCGAATATGTTGGCCAGGGTCAGCCCGAGCGGCACGCCTGCCACGGCCGAAATCGGGAAGGCGGTCATGACAATGCCCATTGCCGTGCCGCGGCGCGCGTCGGGTACGACGTCGCCGACAATCGAATACACTGCCGCGCCGGCAATGCCGCCGAACGCTCCGGTGACGGTACGCGCCGCCAGCAGCCAGCCGAAATCAGGTGCCGCGGCGCATAACAGCGTCGATGCGGCGAAGCCGCCATAGATCAGCAGCAGCGCACGCCTGCGGTCGAAACGGTCTACGTAGAAGCCGCACAGTACCGAGGCTACCGCGGCGGACAGAGTGTAGGCGGACACCAGTATTGCGAACTGCGCCGGACTGATGTCCCAGATGCGCATGAACTGGGGGCCCAGAGGCATCAGGACCATGAAGTCCATCAAATGCGTGAACTGGACTCCCAGCAGGATCAGGAGGACGGATCGTTCCCGCAGTGCCGCGTCTGGCGGCATGTTCAAACGCTGGCCGGCTCGAGAGCGAATGCTTCCGCGAGCAGTTCGTAGGAGTGCAGCCTGCTCGCATAGTCACCGGTGATGGTAATTACCATGAGTTCATCGGCTTCGAAGGCCTGCTGGATCTCCAGCAATCTCTCCCTGACCGTGTCCGGCGTGCCGATGACGGCGCGCTGGCGTTCGCGGGCGATGATGGCCCGTTCCTGCTCGTTGTAGTTCAAGGCCAGCGCCTGCTCCGTGGTGAGGACCAGGGACTCTCGCCCGGTTGCCATCAATACGCGGCGATGGTCGATGGGGGCTGCCAGGCGTTCAGCCTGCTCCTGTGTTGGCGCGCAGATGACGAACACGCAAACGATGGAATGCGGCCCTGTCTCGCGCTGCGATGGCGCGAACGTATGGCGATACAGCCGGCTGACGCCGTCGCCACCGTGCGCATTGATGAAGTGCGCAAAGGCGAAGCGAAGACCCAGATAGGCGGCGAGGGTGGCGCTGTAATCGGACGAGCCGAGCAACCAGACCTCGGGCGCCCCTGAGCCGGACGGCATTGCCCGCACCCGCTTGAATGGATGATCGTCGGGGAGCTGGTCGTCGAGCCAGCCGACAAGATCGGCAACCTGCTGCGGAAAGCTGTCGTCAGCGTAAAACGAAACCGGATTGATCGCTTTCGCCGTCAGCATGTCGCCGCCCGGCGCGCGGCCAATCCCCAGATCGACGCGGCCAGGAAACAACGCTTCGTGCATGCGGAAGATCTCGGCGACCTTGGCCGGACTGTAGTAAGGCAGGAGCACGCCACCGGTGCCGATGCGGATGCGTTTGGTTGCCGATCCGATTGCGCCCAGAAGTATTTCGGGGCAGGGATCGGCGAGCCCGCGCATGTTGTGGTGTTCGGCCAACCAGTAACGGTGGTAGCCGAGTTGTTCCGCCGCGCGAGCCAGCTTGATGGTTTCCTGCACCGCGTCAGCCGGGCTGTGACCGCTGATGATGGGTGATTGGTCGAGTACCGATATTCGCATGTTGATCCGGGAATCCGAGTGTTTGCGTGAGCTTGCGGACAATGGTCCGCGGACCGTATTGCATCTCGTCATGCGGCCCGGCGAGTGTATTGTCAGCTCGACGCGAGACTTTACCAGACACGACCCGTTCGATTCCCGTGTCGGTAAAGGGCTTGCCACAAACACGTGTTGTACGTTATCAATCGGGTGGCAAGAAAAACAACGTCACCTGCATCGAATGCGCTGCATCACCATGGCGCCATTTCATCAAGTGAAATTCAATGAATTGACCACGCTGGCGGGCGGATTTGCAGCTTGCGGGTTCAGTCAGGAGAAATCATGTCAAGGGTTATAACAGCGGGTATATCGCTGGTTTTGGGAGTATTTCTGGCAGCCGGCGCGGCGTACGCCGACGAAGTCGTCCTGCAGAATGGTGATCGAATTACCGGAGAGATGGTGGATCTGTCCGAGGGAAAGCTCTCCATCAAGACCGAGTACGCAGGCACGGTCAAGATCGACTGGAGTAAGGTGCAATCCCTGTCAACGGACGGTCCGGTCTATTTGACGATCGGCGATAACGTCGTGCGCGCGACGGTGTCGCCAAGCGAAGATGGCACGGCAAGGCTTGAATCCGAGGACTTGCCCGCCGCGGAGTCCGTCGAGTTGTCGCGGCTCAAGTCGATGAGTTATGAGCGCAAACCGGCCGTCAAGGTGTCGGGGCGCATTAACGTCGGTGCGTCTTCGACATCCGGCAACACCGACAAGGAACAGCTCAACGGCAGCTTCGAGGTGGTGGCGCGATCGGCGAAAAATCGCATGACCATTGGCGCCGAGGCCAACAGGGCCGAAACTGACGGTGCGCAAACGGAATCGAACTGGCTCGCCTACCTCGCTTACGACCACTTCATTACCGAAAAATGGTACGCGTACGCGAGCACCAGTGCCGAGAACGACAAATTCAAGGACATCAACCTGCGAACGACACTCGGCGCCGGTGCCGGATATCAGTTCTTCGAAACCGAACAGACCAACCTGTCGATGGAACTGGGCGCCAGCTATGTCAATACCGACTACGACACGGGTGTAGACAGCGATTATCCGGCCGCAAGGTGGGCGATGAACTTCAGGCAGAAACTGTTCAAGTCACGAGTAGAGTTCTTTAACACCGACTCGGTGCATGTCGCGCTCGACGATTCCGACAATTTCTTTCTGCGCACGCGAACCGGATTGCGGTTCCCGATCGTTGCGGGCATGAATTCCACCATCCAGTACAACTACGACTATGACGATAACCCCGCACCGGGAAGGGTCAAGGAGGACAAGGCCTGGCTGTTCACCCTCGGTTACGCCTGGTAAACGGATCGGGTGGAAGACATCCGGCGGAGAGCTACTGCGAAGCGATGATGCGAGCGGGCGTTGCGCAGGTGCCGTCAGGCTTCCTTTGCGGGCCGCAGCAGCTCCGCGTCATTGTTCCTGACGTTGTTGACGCGGGTGCTCACGGGCGTGGCAACCAGATCGTCCGGTTGGTAAGGGCATAACAGTTTTTCGAGGCCGGACGTTTGCGTTTGGGTCGGGTCGAGCCAGCCGGCATAATCTTCCGGCGCGAGAATGACCGGCATGCGCGCATGGATAGGGCGCATTAAGGTGTTCGCTTCGGTGGTGAGTATGGCGCAGCTTGGCCGGTTGCCGGTGGTTTCGTTGGCGGCTTCGTAGATGCCGGCAAAACCGAACACGCCGCCGTCGCGCTGGCGGATCAGCCACGGCTGCTTGCCGCCATCGAGTTTTTTCCACTCGTAGAAGCCGTCGGCGGGCAATATGCAGCGGTGGCGGGCGAAAGCACTGCGGAACATCGGCTTGCCGGAGACGCCTTCGGAACGGGCGTTGATCGGGCGTGGGGCCTTGCTCCCGGACTTGAACCAGGA
>Ga0111144_1101_pt1 | contig 8761 bp, 5 predicted proteins | sample DeeMarSeWOR28_12_FD_80235 | JGI IMG/M metagenome (GOLD analysis project Ga0111144, IMG submission 80235) | Betaproteobacteria bacterium SG8_40
GATACAACGGAATCGCAATCTCTATGGTCCGGGTATGCCGAGGCGCGTTCTCCAGCCACCAGGCCCGTGCGCGCAAGCCCTCCCGCACCAGCGCGAAGTCGCCGTGCTCGAGGTAGCGCAGGCCGCCATGCAGCAACTTGGTCGATGCCCGGCTGGTCGCACCCATCGGGTCGTCTCGCTCGAACACGACCACGTCGTGGCCATTTTCCAGCAAGGCCCATGCACTCATGACGCCATTGATACCGGCGCCGACTATCGCGAACCTCAAACCGTTACCCGCATACGGTCACTCCCATGTTGAGAACAGCGTGCCTGCCGATGATGGCGGTCAGCTCGAAACGCAGTCCGGCACCGTCAGGTGAACCGCCGGCAGCCACCAAAGAGCAAGAAACGGACGATCCGGCGCGCGATCGCCCACGAAAGATCAGCAATTCTGCGCGTATCATGTTTCTGCTCGAACAAACTTCACTTGCCGATTAAAAGGAACATTGATGACCGCCCCGCTCGAACTTGCCGCAATCGAGTATCACGAGTTTCCCGTCGCCGGAAAGATATCAGTTGTCCCGACCAAAGGACTCACCAACCAAAGGGATCTGGCACTTGCCTACTCGCCTGGCGTCGCCTATGCGTGCAAGGCGATCGAAGCGGAACCGGCGCGTGCGGCACAGCTAACCTCGCGCGCCAACCTCGTCGGCGTAGTCACGAACGGCACGGCAGTTCTCGGGCTCGGCAACATCGGTCCGCTCGCCAGCAAGCCGGTCATGGAAGGCAAGGGCTGCCTGTTCAAGAAATTTGCCGGCATAGACGTCTTCGACATCGAGCTGGCGGAGACCGATCCCGACAAGCTGGTCGATATCATCGCCGCACTCGAACCGACACTGGGCGGAATCAATCTCGAAGACATCAAGGCACCGGAATGCTTCTACATCGAACGCAAACTGCGCGAGCGCATGAGCATACCGGTATTCCACGATGACCAGCACGGCACAGCGATTATCGTCGGCGCCGCCGTGATCAACGGCCTGAAAGTCGTGGACAAAAAGATCGGTGACGTACGCCTGGTCTGCTCCGGCGCCGGCGCCTCCGCGATTGCCTGCCTCGACCTGCTCGTCACGCTTGGCGTCAAGCCGGAGAACATCGTCGTGTGTGATTCCAAGGGCGTCATCTACAAAGGTCGCGAAGCGAATATGGAGCCGAACAAGGCGCGCTATGCGCGCGACACGAAGCATCGCAAGATCGCAGATGCTTTGCCCGGCGCCGACATCTTTCTTGGCTTGTCCGGCCCGGGCGCAATCACCCAGAACGACGTCAAGGCAATGGCGCCCAAGCCGCTGGTACTTGCGCTGGCGAACCCGAACCCGGAAATTCTCCCCGAAGACGTAAAGGCAGTCCGGCCGGATGCGGTTATTGCCACCGGCCGCTCGGACTATCCGAACCAGGTCAACAACGTGCTGTGCTTCCCCTTCATATTCCGTGGCGCGCTCGATGTCGGCGCCACCCGCATTACCGAGGAAATGAAACTGGCCTGCGTTCACGCAATTGCCGATCTTGCACAGGCGGAGCAATCCGTCATCGTCGCGTCCGCATACGAAGGGCAGGAGTTGTCGTTTGGCCCCGAATACGTCATTCCGACGCCCTTTGATCCTCGTCTGATCAGCCGGATCGCGCCCGCTGTCGCGCAGGCGGCGATGGACAGCGGTGTAGCCACGCGGCCGATCACCGACATGGAGACGTATCGCGAAAAGATCAGTAACTTCGTGTATCACTCGGGATTCGTCATGAAACCGGTTTTTGCGGCCGCGAAAGCAGCGCCGAAAAGGGTGATCTACGCCGAAGGTGAAGACGAGCGGGTATTGCACGCCGTTCAGGCGGTCATCGACGAAAAGCTCGCTCAGCCGATTCTTGTTGGCCGCCCTGAAGTGATCGAAATGCGCATCAAGAAGACCGGATTGCGCCTGGTCCCGGGCAAGGACTTCGAGGTGGTCAATCCGGAAAACGACCCGCGCTACAAGGAAACCTGGCAGGACTACTACCAGATCATGCGGCGCAAAGGCGTCTCTCCCGATGACGCCCGCTCGCATGTGCGCCAATCGACCACACTGATCGGCGCCATGCTGTTACGGCGTGGCGATGCAGACAGCCTGCTGTGCGGGACCTTCGGTCGCCACAAGGATCACCTTCGCCACATCGGCAACGTGATCGGCCGCCGGCAGGACGCGTCCATTTTCGCCGCAATGAACGTACTTCTGCTGCCGCGGCGCACGCTGTTCGTTGCAGACACCTACGTGAACGAAGACCCGAATCCGGAACAACTCGCTGAAATCACCCTGATGGCTGCCGATGAAGTGCGGCGCTTCGGCCTCGAACCAAAGGTGGCGCTGTTGTCGCACTCCAATTTCGGTACCGACGATTCACCGTCAGCGCTCAAACTCAGCGAGGCACTCGACCTGATCGAGCGCGCCGCACCGGATCTGGCAATCGATGGTGAAATGCACGGTGACGCCGCGCTGTCCGAAGCGATTCGCGATCGCATGCACCCCGATTCGAAACTTCGCGGCGAAGCCAATCTGCTGATCATGCCGAATATGGACGCCGCGAATATTGCGTTCAATTTGCTGAAGATGGCCGGTGGCGAGGGAATAACCGTCGGGCCGATCCTGCTCGGCGCCGCCAAACCGGTGCATATTCTGACCCCGACGGCGACGGTACGGCGCCTGGTCAACATGACTGCTCTTGCGGTTGTCGACGCAAATACGCAGCAGAAGACGCTTTTCTGATCGGCACGCAAAAGGTAAGGAGGAGCGCGGTCGGCATCGAGACCGGTGGTGCATCTTCCGTCATTCCGCGTCCTGGCAAGTTGCGCTCTATCGATATTGCACAATGCAAACAACCGGTCGGGCGACGCAACGACCGGGTATGAAACGTTCACCAATCAATACGACCCGACGTCATGATGCAGTGCACAATCCGCGATCGCCTGATGGTATGCAGTTTGAATCTCATTGGACACTGACTGCGAACTGGACGCGGAGGCAAAACCCGCTTAGGATTCGCCTTCCAGAATTCGAATTCGCCCGTAAAAGGGGGAGGAGAGTAGTCGCCTGAAAGAGCGACGGGGAGGGGGCCCACGAAGATTGATCTTCGTGGGCCCTTCCAATTTGGGACGACCGACACGGCGAAGTCATCGCCAGGGCAACGCAACTGCCCGTGCAATTTCTTGCTTGCACGCGCGGGGACCACCCGCGTAACCGTGATTCTTCCCTCCCTTGAACGGGCCGTTGGCCCCCGGCCACGGTGCGCACCGATAGAATACCGAACATGCATTTTGACGACGACGCGTCATGAGCAACGCACTGCCATCGCTGAGACAACTGCGGTACCTCGTCACGCTGTCTGAAACACTTAATTTCCGGCGCGCCGCCGAGCAATTGTTCGTGACACAGTCAACCCTGTCGGCGGGTATCAAGGAACTGGAAAACGTATTGGGCGTGGTGCTGGTTGAGCGCGACAAGCGAAATGTCCGGTTCACGCCGATGGGCACCGAAGCAGTCGAGCGTGCCCGGACAATGCTTGCCCAGGCGGAAGATCTTGTCCGTGTTGCCAAAGGCTCGCACATGCCCCTCACCGGCTTGCTGCGACTCGGCGTGATACCGACCATTGCGCCCTTTCTGTTGCCTCGGGTATTGCCTGCACTGAGGCAAGCGTACCCGGACTTGCAGTTGTACTTGCGCGAGGATCTGACAGAGCGCCTGCTTGAACAGGTACGGTCCGGAATACTTGACTTCGCGTTGATCGCGCTTCCGTACGACACCGGCGAACTCACCGTCAAGGAACTTTTCAAGGACGAATTCTGGTTTGTCGCGCGACAGGATGACTCGCTCGCCCGCGCAAAGGAAGTCGCGGTCAGGGAGGTTGATCCGGCACGCGTTCTGTTACTCGAGGACGGGCACTGCCTGCGTGAACACACCATCGAAGCATGCGGTGCGCGGAGAATGTCGTCGCGCCACGGCGGACTGGAAGCCACCAGCCTGTTTACGCTGTTACAGATGGTAGACAACGGCATGGGGGTGACCTTGCTGCCGGAAATGGTTATCAAGGCGGGCGCGCTGACGGGCACACGCCTGACCGCACGGCCGTTCTCGCATCGCATTCCCGCGCGCCGGATTGCGCTTGTCATGCGCCGCAGCAGCGCGCTGCAAACCGACTTTGGCCTGCTTGCGGACCTGATCATCGCCCAGCACGCCGCGAGTACCCGGACACGAACGGCATCGAGATCAAAGAGCTGACGGCAATGCCGGCAACCGCATAACGGCATTCCCCGAATCGCACTCCCGCTCTACCTTGCCCGCGACGCTTTCACAAGCACCTGTTCGCCCTCCTCGCCCGTACTGGAGCATGGTGCTGATCGCCAGCGCGATGCTCATGGTCGTCATGGGCGTACGGCAATCGCAGGGCCTGTTCGTCTCGCCGCTCAACACGTCGACCGGCCTGGGCATTGTCAGCATCAGTCTGGCGATCGCGATCGGCCACTTCATATGGGGTGCAGTCCAGCCAATTGCCGGTGCGATCGCCGACCGTTACGGATCGGGCCGCGTTCTGGCGGCTGGCGTTCTGGCATTCGCGCTCGGCACGGCGTTGACGCCGTTTGCACGCACGTCGACCGGTTTGATTCTGTCGCTGGGTGTGCTCACCGCACTTGGCGCCGGTGCGGCAAGCTTTTCTGTCCTGATCGGCGCAGTCGGTCGTTCCGTACCGCCCGACAAGCGCGGTTTCGCTTCCGGCGTCATCAATGCGGGCAGTTCATTTGGTCAGTTTCTCTTTGCCCCGATTTCGCAGTTTCTGATCAGCACTACAGGGTGGATGGCGGCGATGTGGTCGTTGTCGGTAGTCGCGCTCGCCTTGCTGCCGCTCACACGATTCCTGCGCGCGCGCAACGCATCGGATCATCCGCACGGCGTTGCGGACGGTAATGCGTCCGGCACGGACGGACCTTCTGCACAGAACCTGCGATCAGCGCTGCGCGAGGCGCTCTCCAACCCCAGTTACCTGCTCTTGCATGCGAGCTTCTTTACCTGTGGCTTTCACATCACTTTCCTCGTGACGCACTTGCCCGGCGAGATCCAGTTATGCGGCCAGTCGCCGCAGGTTGCCGCCTGGTCCTTGTCGATCATTGGAGCGTCCAACGTGGTCGGCAGCCTGATCGCGGGATGGGGCACGCAGAAGTACCGTAGCAAGTACCTGCTGTTCTGGATGTATGCCTCCCGTACCGCACTGATTCTTGCCTACCTTGCGGCGCCGAAGACAGCGCTCACGTTCTTTGTCTTTGCTGCCGGCCTGGGTTCCACCTGGCTGGCAACGGTTCCTCCTACTGCCGCGATCATCGGCAAGCTCTTCGGGTCGCGGTATCTGGGTACGCTGTTTGGCCTGACCTTGCTGTCACATCAGACCGGTGGCTTTCTCGGCGCCTGGCTCGGCGGCATCGCAATCGCAAAGCTCGGTGACTACACGCTGATGTGGTATTTCGACGCGGCACTCGCCGCCCTGGCCGCAGTGTTCAACCTGCCAATTCACGAAGCGCGGATAAATCCTCGCATGAAGTTGGTGTAAACGCTTTCTGATCGCCACTAGTTGCGAATCGGACAGAAGAAGCGGCACGGAAATCCGCTACTACAGACTAGGCACTTACAATCGCGTAAAATTTTGTGCGTAAACGATGCTTGCGCGGCCGTTTGCGGGCGCCGGCGTGCGGTACGCCGGGTGGCGCAAGCAACCCATCAAACACAGTCCTGGCTGTTGCGCATGTCCGACATCGAAGAATGGTCGTTTCCTGAAAACCTGCAGCCCGATAACAACGACGTCGGTTTCGCGCTGGAGGCGGCGCTTGACGCGGTGGTAACGGTCCGGGCGGAGATACCGGAGGATGCGTTCACCGCATCCATTCTCGGGGCCGAGCGCGTTGGCGATGGCGTCGTCATTCGTGATGATGGTTTGATACTCACCATTGGCTATCTGATCACCGAGGCGGAAACAATCTGGCTGACGACCAATCGCGGCGACGTCGTACCGGGTTACCCGCTCGCCTATGACCAGGCAACCGGATTGGGGCTCATTCAACCCCTCGGCAAACTTGACGCACCGATGCTTGAAATTGGCAGCGCGAACAACTGTCGCCGCGGCGATGATGTCGTGTTCATCGGGCAGGGCGGGCGGCAACACGCGCTGAAGGCGAAACTCATCGACAAGCGCGAATTCGCCGGCTACTGGGAATACGTGCTCGACGAAGCCTTGTTCATCGCGCCAGCGCACCCGCAATGGGGCGGAGCGGCACTGGTCGGAAACGACGGCCGGTTGCTGGGCATCGGGTCATTGCTGGTCCAGGAGGCCATCGAAGGTGAGACCGTGCAGGGAAACATGATTGTTCCCATCGATCTGCTCGTTCCGATATTGCCGGACATGCTCAGCACCGGGCGCGCGGGCACGCGGCCACGCCCATGGCTGGGCATGTACACCACCGAATCGGGCAAGAATCTGGTCGTTGGCGGTCTCGCCGACAATGGTCCGGCGGCAAGTGCCGGCGTCAAGCAGGGCGATCTGGTCCTGGAAGTTGGCGGCAAACGGGTAAACAGCCTGGCGCAATTGTTCCGCACCGCATGGCGGATCGGCCCGGCCGGCTGTGTCGTACCCCTGACCGTTGCGCGCGAAGGCGATGTATTACGCTTTGAAATCAAGTCGGCCGATCGCAACGACTTCCTGAAAAAACCGCGCCTGCACTAGGCTGATCGCGAGTTTCACCGCTCCTGCCAGCCATTACCATCCACTACAAGCGAGCACACGCATGCATGATCTGATCATTCGCCAGGGAAACGTCATCGACGGCAGCGGTTCCGCTGCAAGGATTGCCGACATCGCGGTCGACAACGGACTGGTGACGGCTGTCGGGAATGGCCTGGGCCCGGCGCGGCGGGAGGTCGATGCCGAAGGCTCGCTGGTCACCCCGGGTTTCGTTGACGTGCACACCCACTACGACGGCCAGGCGACCTGGGACCCTTATCTCACGCCGTCATCCTGGCATGGCGTGACCACGGCGATTTTCGGAAACTGCGGTGTAGGCTTTGCGCCGGTAAAGCCGGACGCATCGCCATTCCTGATCAACCTGATGGAAGGCGTGGAAGACATCCCGGGGAGCGTGCTGGCCGAAGGGGTGAAATTCAACTGGGAGTCGTTCCCGCAGTTCCTCGATGTGCTCGACGAGGCTCCCAAGGCAATCGATATCGGTGCACAAGTGCCCCACGCGCCGCTGCGTTTCTATGTGATGGGCGAGCGCGGTGCCGACCATACGAGCATTCCGAGCGACGACGAAATCGCCAGGATGGGCGAATTGCTGGAGCAATCGCTGAATGCCGGAGCGCTTGGATTCACCACTTCGAGAACAACCAAGCACCTGACGCGCGACGGGCGCAACACGCCCAGCCTGTCAGCGGGCGAGGCCGAACTCCGGGGTATGGCGCTGGCCATGAGGCGCGCCGGCAGGGGTGTTCTCGAAGTGAACTCCGACTTTGGACCCGGCGAATTCGAAATCCTGCGGATGGCGGCGGAGTTGTCGGGCCGCCCCCTGTCGCTGCTGCTGTTGCAGGTGAACAACGCTCCCGAGTTGTGGCGCCGGACGCAGGCACAAATGCATGCTGCGCGCGCCGACGGACTGAACGTCAACGCCCAGGTTGGATGCCGGCCCATCGTGATCATGATGGGCCTTGAAACCACGATCAATCCTTTCTCCTCCCATCCGGCCTGGACCGGCATGGCGCATCTTCCACCCGCGCAGCGTTTCGAAAGGCTCAGCAATGATTCCGAATTGCGCCGCGCCCTGGTGACCAATCTTCCGGACGACGAGCACACGTTGAGGGTGCGGCAGTGGATGCCCCGAACCTACATCGTCGACGAGCAGTTCGACTACGAACCCGCTACCGAACTCAGCATTGGCGCCCAGGCCGACAGGACGGGGCGCAGCGTATGGGAGCTTGCCCTGGAAGCCATGATGTCCAACGGCGGCAAGCGCTTGCTCGCGCACACGTTCGAAAACTACTCTGCCGGCAATCTTGAAGTTGTGCGTGAGATGCTGCTCGACGACGCGACGATCATGGGGCTTGGCGATGGCGGTGCCCATGTTTGCACGGTATGCGACGAAGGCGCGCCCACCTATCTTCTTTCTCACTGGGGCCGGGACCGAAAGCGCGGTGAGCGGTTGCCGCTGGAGTTTCTCGTCAAGAAGCACACGCGGGACAGTGCGCTGGGTTACGGATTGAGCGACCGGGGATTGCTTGCTCCCGGCTACCGCGCAGATATCAATGTCATCGATTTTGACCGCTTGCGTTTGCGCGAGGCCGAGGTGGTTTACGATCTTCCCGCGGGAGGCAAACGGCTGATGCAGCGAGCCGACGGGTACAGGCATACCTTCGTCGCAGGAACCGAGATCGTTCACGATGACGAGCACACCGGCGCCCTCCCCGGCCGTTTGCTCAGGTAAGTCCTTTCACGGGTAAACAACACCTGCTGGCACCGCGCCCTACGCGTCGCTCATCAGGCGGTTCGCCCCCTCGCGGACCCGGGTGCGCGACTTCCCCGCCGCCATCGAAAAGTCGGTTTCGAACCGGCACGCGGCTTCATCCGGCCAGGACGCAGCGCTTGCCCGGCCGAAACGCGGCACCAGGCCTGTTGATCGTGCGCATTCGCGGCGAGAAAATCATGCGATAAGACGATCTCA
>Ga0111144_1102_pt1 | contig 8756 bp, 10 predicted proteins | sample DeeMarSeWOR28_12_FD_80235 | JGI IMG/M metagenome (GOLD analysis project Ga0111144, IMG submission 80235) | Betaproteobacteria bacterium SG8_40
ACAACCCCGAAGCGGCATTTCCCGATGGCCGGCTGTACAAGGACTACATGGCAGCGCTCGACACACTGCTGTCCCAGGTTGGCGGAACGATTCTTTGGCGGACAAAGGTGTTGGGGCAGGTTGTGGGTGCGCAGGACATCGATGAGGCGATTGGCATCCGGTATCCGACTCACCAGGCGTTTCTGGCTTTGATGACCGCCCCGGCATCTTCCGAAAACATGAGACTGCGCGCGTTGGCCGTCGCCCACGCCGATCTGCATAGATGCGCAGCGTATTGACACCCTGCGGCCTGACCGGATAGCGTGCGATTCGCTGGTGACCGACATTACCGGTTATCACGATTGACTCAGAGCGTGGGTATTGCCGAACGGCAGGTTGCGGGAATACGCGCCGCCAACGGTGCGCCTGAAGGACGGCGTCAGACGGCCCACGCGCTCGCGCTAATACGGAGGCAAGGGTATGCCGGCAATTGCACCCGCCATCATCTGGATGATGCGCATTATCCTCGGGGTGGTTGTCTTTGTCGCGTCTTACGCAATCCTTACCATTCACGTTGCGCCAATGCTCACGCAGGAAGGCGGGAGAAGGCCACTCGACGAAGCCCAGGTCGCCCGGTTTCCCGTCGCAATTGTCTTGCGGCAAGAATCAGCGTCATCCAAAACCGGCCTTGCCGTCGTGCAAATGCGCGACCTCGAGAGCGAGACGGCCAAGGCGGCGGACTATTCGTTTCTGTTACCCCTGGGACAACATGATTTTGTAGACCAGGATGGCGAACCGGCCAGTTACACCGCGGAGAACGTTTCACCCGGACGTCAAAAGATATTCCTGCGGGCCAACGCCTGGAACGATTACACCAACTACGCGGAATACGAGGCGGAAGAAAGACAGGTTTTCCCTGTGCGGCAGGGCTATACCGGTGCCAAGCTCGGGGTTTATACCATTCCGCTCAGCGCCTTCCTTGCCTGGTTAGTACTCTGGCTCACGAGAGGCCGCCAAGCCAAAGCGCAGCAACTCGGCGCAGGCGATGGCAGAGTTTGACGACACGGATCGTTATCTGATGATGCGATATCAATCACGTCGGAGATCACAAGAATGTGCATCGAGCGTGACCATCATGACGGTGGCGGAGCGGTGATTCCATGAACCCGCGGAAGGGACGGCGCGCTTTCGCATCCGCACTCGCGGCGTGTTTCACGCTTGCCGCGCTCCCTATTCCCTACGTGGCGGACGCGCAACAGTCCGCCTCGCCCCGGCGCGTCGCAGTCCTCCTTGTCGGCCGTTCGGTGGGAGGCGACGAAGCGCTGGAGTTCCGGCGTAGCCTGCGGGACGCGGGCTATGAAGAGGGGCGCGACCTGGTGATCGAATGGCAATCCACCAATGGCGATCACGACCGGCTATCACGGTTGGCCGCCAGCCTCGTGCAGAGCAAGCCGGATGTGATCGTCGCTACCACTACGCGGGGGTCCGGGCGGTCAAGCGCGCCACGTCGACCATCCCGATCATCATGATGGTCGGCGATCCAGTCGAATCCGGGCTGGTCGCAAGCCTGGCGCATCCTGGCGGCAACATCACTGGCGTGTCGACGATGGGCACGCCGGAACTGTGGACCAAGCGACTGCAACTGCTCAAGGAGACGATTCCCCGCCTCACGCGCGTTGCAGTGCTCTGGAGTCCAGCGACGCCGCCGACACCGTGGCAAGCGAAAGCGATGCAAGGCCTCGAGGCGGCGGCGCCCTCGCTTTCGCTCGAACTGAGTTTCGTGACCGTCGAAACGCCGCTGAAGACTGGTAAGGCCTTGTCGGATATCAACCGAGCGCGCGCCCAGGCTTTATGCGTGTTCGCTGACGCCCAGTTGAGCATTTATCGAGGGACGCTTCTCAGTCTGGAGTCAGAGACCGGGCTGCCAGCGATGTACAGCGAGAGGAGATTCGTCGACGATGGCGGGCTGATGTCCTATGGGGCGAACCGGATGGATCAGTGGCGCCGGGCAGCCGCATATGTCGACAAGATACTCAAAGGTGCGAAGCCGGGCGATCTGCCGATCGAGCAACCGACCACGTTCGAGTTCGTGATCAACCTCAAAACGGCCAAAGCCATCGGTCTGGCGATACCCCAATCGGTTTTGCTGCAAGCCAACGATGTGATTCGATGAACCTTGAGCAATATCGCTTCGGCCTGATGACAAGTGCAGGGTAACATCAAATAAGAATTAAAGGGGTCGACGCCCTTTACAAGCAATTCAACAATGGAGGGCGAATCATGATATCCATATCTGTTACGCGCGCGTTACTGTTCATTCTGGTCGCGTGTTTGTGTTCGCCATTGGCGCACGCTGGCCCTGCCGAGGATGCCGAAGCAGCCTTTTCCAGATTCTTTCCTGCCATGGCCGCGCGCAACCAGGCTGAAGTCGCGGCGATGTTCGCGCCGGACGCCCAGTTCTACGGCACTGTGTCGCCCGAACTCGTCACGACGCCCGAGGGTATTCTCGAATACTTTGCGGTTGGCCTGGGCGGCCCCGGCAGTACCCGGGGCACGCCACTGCAATTGACCTCCACCGCTCTGTCGGACGATGTTGTCTTGATCGCAGGCATGTGGACTTTCGACCGGACGCTGGATGGCGAAACCACTGTCGGCAAACTCCTGCGAATTACGGCAGTCCTCGAGAAGCGGGACGATCGCTGGCTGGTGGTGCAGTTTCATAACTCGCCGCGTCCGGCGCCCGCTCCATAACCCGGCCGAACTGGCACGCTCCAGATACTGAGAGGTCGGAGACCTTTACAGCGGCGGCCATTACCTTTCGGTTATCGCCAAGGACTGGCTCTTTTCCTCCGCGCCCCAAAATCGGCTAGAGTTAACAGCGCATTCGCCCGGACAGCTCGACCGCATCGGTAACGCGGCCGCAATCATGCTACGCAGTGCGGCGTGGCAAAAAGAGACATCAACCGCAACGAAAGGAACAACAGATGCTGCCACCACGCATAGACAAGGAAGTCGTCCAACGCAAGATCGGCATCTACGCCGACAAGTCGCAAAGCCTCGAGAAACGCGGCGAGATCTACGAAGAACTGCTCGGTTTCGTGCCGCCGCGCATTGAGGCGCGTTTGAACGTCACCGGCGCGCTCGACCCGAAGATGGTCGAACTGCAGGAGCAGATGCGCGAGCACGGCATGTATCCGAAGTGCTTCGACGTGAAGACTTCGCAACTGATGCTGTTCGGCATGCTGCTGATGGACCTGAACGACGCGGCCACCCTTCACGGCATCGCTGCGCGCCGGGCCGGGGCGACCTGGGAGGAAATGCAAGGCGTGATCAACCTGTGTTTTCTGTTTCGTGGGCTGTCGGCAGCCAATCGCGGCGCGGAGATACTCGCCAACATCGCCAAACGCGAGGATACTGAGGAGAAGGCGGGCAAGTGATGCTCCACGGCGCCAACGATAAGGCGAAATGCTACCCGCAGGACGAATGAATCCACGGACTCCGGTGGGCGCCTTATACTGAGCGACTGCGCATTCTTTTCGAAAACATGGCCATGGGACTGGACCAGAAAAAAATTACCGCACTTGGGGACGAGTTGTACGAGGCATGGCGCGATGCGCGCCAGATCGCGCCGGTTACGGAACGCGAGCCGGACATCACCATCGACGAAGCCTACCGCGTGCAGCTGCGCACGATCGAGCGGCGCGTCGAGGCAGGCGAGCACATCGTCGGCAAGAAGATCGGCATCACCGCCAAAGCCGTCATGCAGATGCTCAAAGTCGAACAGCCCGATTTCGGGCACCTGCTCTCGGGCATGACTTACAACGAAGGCGAACCGCTCGACGCAAAACGGTTCTGCCAGCCGCGCGGCGAAGGCGAGATCGCGTTCATCCTCGGCAAGGACCTGGCGGGCCCGGGCATCAAGGGTCCGGATGTGCTCGCTGCGACGGAATGCATCATGCCGGCGTTCGAGATCGTCGATTCGCGCGTGACGGACTGGAAGATCAAGATCCAGGACACGGTGGCCGACAACGCCTCGGCCGCGGCCTTCGTGCTCGGTGACGCCGCTGTCAGCGCGCGCGGGATCGACCTCGCAACCTGCGGCATGGTGCTCGAGAAAAACGGCGAAATCATCGGCACCGGGGCCGGGGCGGCCTCGCTCGGCAATCCGGTCAACGCCGTGGCGTGGCTCGCCAACACACTGGGGCGCCTTGGAATCGCGCTCAAGGCCGGTGAAGTGATCCTTTCGGGCTCGCTGTCGATCATGTTTCCGATCCAGGCCGGCGACGTGCTGCGCATGAGCCTGAACGGCGTCGGCAACGTGTCGTGCCGGTTCACCTGAGCTGCGGCAAACAGTTGAATGACGCAAGCCACTCGACAGGAAAAGACCTGATATGACACTGGACGACAAGACGGTTGAACAACTCGCTGCTCACCTCGAGCAGGCCGAACTTGACGCGCAGGACGTGGTGAAGATTACCGACGCGCATCCGGACATGGACTTCGAGGACGCCTACGCGATTCAATATGCCATTCGCAAGGCGAAGACAGGCCGCGGCCAGAAATTCGCGGGCCTTAAGATGGGCCTGACCTCGCGCGCCAAGATGACCCAGATGGGCGTGGATACGCCGATTTTCGGTTTCCTGATGGACTACATGGCGCGTGGCGACGGCGAGGAAATCCGCATCGACGAACTCATCCATCCGAAAATAGAACCCGAGATCGCTTTCGTGACCAAGGCCGACCTGCGTGGACCCGGCTGCCATATCGGCGACGTGCTGGTAGCAACCGATTTCGTTTTGCCGTCGATGGAAGTCATCGATTCGCGCTATCGCGATTTCAAGTTCGACCTGAAATCGGTGATCGCCGATAACACTTCGTCTTCGCGTTTTGTCGCCGGCGGCCATGCGGGGGACGCGCGCGCACTCGACCTGCGCACCCTCGGCGTGGTGCTGGAGAAAAACGGCGAAGTCGTCGCGACCGGCGCCGGTGCCGCGGTGCTGGGACACCCCGCCAACAGCGTCGCGATGCTCGCCAACATGCTGGGCGCGCGCGGCGAACACATCCCGGCGGGCACCTACATCATGACGGGCGCGGTGACCGAAGCCGTAGCGGTAGCGAAAGGCGATTGCGTGACCGCACGCTTCCAGGGGCTGGGCAGCGTCTCGGTGCGCTTTGTCTGAACCTGATGTCCGGGCCGTTTGATGCCAGACCACTTCGAGGCCTGACGATGAGACCCATAATCCTTCTTGCCGTTGCCGCGCTTGCCGCCGGCTTGACAGCGTGCTCCGAATCGAACACGCAGGAACTCAAGATCCATCACCTGATGCCGCCGCGTGCGCCGACGCACACGAAACTCATCGTTCCCTGGTGCAAGAAAATCGAGAAGGAGTCGGACGGCGAACTCAAGTGCCGGATCTACCCTGCAATGCAATTGGGCGGTTCACCCACCCAGTTATATGACCAGGTAAAGGATGGCGTGGTCGATATCATCTGGACCGTTCCCGGCTACTCGGCGGGCCGCTTCCCGAGTATCGAAGTGTTCGAACTGCCCTTCATGATGCAAGACACGGAAGCCACCAGCAAGGCGCTGTGGGATTACGTCGCTGAGAACAAGCTCGGCGAATTCGACGACGTCCATCTGCTCGCCATGCACGTTCATGGCCCCGGCTACTTTCACATGGTCGACAAGCCGGGGACCAGCCGCGCGGACCTGCAGGGCCTGAAAATCCGTGCCCCAACCCGCCAAACCAACAAGTTCATCGAGCAACTCGGCGCAACGCCAGTCGGCATGCCGATTCCTCAGGTACCGGAAGCACTGGCAAAGGGCGTAATCGACGGCACCATCGTGCCTTATGAAATCGTGCCGGCAATCAAGGCGGACGAACTCACGCGGTTTCACAGCGAAACGCCGTCTTCGGAACCGGCGATCTATACGACGACGCTGCTTTTTGCGATGAACAAGGCGCGCTATGAGGGCTTGAGCGCGAAGCAGAAAGAAGTACTCGATGCCAACAGCGGCGTCGAGTTGTCCGGTCTGGCCGGCAGGATATTCGGCGAGGCGGACGTTGCCGGCAAAGCCACGCTCGATCCGGACTCGATCAACGTGATCCCTCCGGAAGAGATCGAGGAATGGAAGAAGCTCGCGCAACCGGTCATCACGGGATGGGTTGATGAAATGGACGGCCGCGGCGCGGACGGCAACGCCCTGCTCAACAGCGCCCGCCGACTGACGCAAAAATACAATCCATGAGCGGAATCATTGCAACCGCAGTCGCGGCGCATGTACCTACCCTGTCGCGTGCAGAGATCACGCCGCCCTACCAGACCACGCTGGTCGAGGGGGAACGACGTTTGGGCGAGAAGCTGCGCGCGCTCGGACCGGACCTGTGGATTGTCGTTTCGACGCACTGGGTGTCCACCTTCAACTGGTTCGCCACCCTGCAGGCGGAACACAAGGGCATTTGCGTTGCCGATGAAGCACCCGACCTGATCCCGGGCATGCCGTACCGTTATCCGGGTGACCCGGCGTTTGCCGAAGCGCTGCTGGACGAATGGAAAAGCGCGGAAATCCCGGCGCAACGCAACACCACGGAACACTACACGTGGGACTACGGCACCTTCGTCCCGCTGTCGCACCTCGACCCGCACGGCGAGGTTGCCGTGGTTGGCGTCCCCGTCGTGCTCATGGCAGACATAAACGAGTGCCTGCGAGCTGGCGAAGCGATACAGGCGGCGGCGCGCAAACTCAACCGGCGCGCAATCGTCGTTGCCAGCAGTGCACTGACACACGCGCTGGTGCGCGGGCGCGAAAACTGGCCGAGCGAGGAACGCATCGCCGCGGACAAGCGCATGATCGACCAGCTCAAAAGCGGCGACATCGACAACGTCATAGCCGGGTTTGCCGATTATGCGAAGTTCGGTGTGGTGGAAATGGGCGGGCGCGCGATCGCCACCATGCTGGGCGCAACGCGCGCCATCGCCGACGAACGAGGTCCCCTTGCCGCTGCCCAGTTCGGGGGGTACGCACAGTCTTCGGGCAGCGGCAACGCCAACCTCGTGATATCCGACCCGAAGACACTGGCAGCGCTATCCTGAATCGCGCAACGGATTCAGGATGCAGACCCAGGAACCGGTTACCAGTACCTTTTTCTCGCGACCACTTGCCGCATTAAGCGCGATTTCAGCGCTGTTCGGCGGTACCGTACTGGTCGGACTGGCTTTGATGGTGTGCGGCAGTGTCGCGTTGCGCGCGACCGGCTTCACCCCGATACAGGGCGACTTCGAGTTGCTGCAAGTAGGCCTCGCCGTCGCCATCGGCGGTTTCCTGCCGTGGTGCCACCTCAAGGGCGGCAACATGTTCGTCGACTTCGTCACGGCCCGCGCATCGACGCGCACACAACGCCGGCTCGACGCTTTCGCCGGATTGCTGGTCGCCATCATGATGGCGCTGGTGGCGTGGCGCGCCGGCGCCGGCGCACTGGCCGCGAAAGCCTCCGGCGAGACAACCATGATCCGGGGCTTCCCGCTCTGGGTGAGTTACCTGCTGATGACACCCGGTCTGGCGCTGACGTCGCTGGTGGCACTTGACATCGCCTGGCGGCGCTGGAAGGAAGCGGCCGGTGAGTAGCCTGCAAATCGGCGCCACGCTGTTCGTATCGATGCTGGTGCTGATGTCGCTGCGCGTGCCGCTTTCCGCGGCGATGTTCATTCCGGGGGCGATCGGCTATTGGGCAATGGCGGGCGAGAGCGCGCTGCTCAATTACATGAAGGGCCTCGCCTTCGCGCGCTTCTCCGTTTACGACCTGTCGGTGATTCCGCTGTTTATTCTGATGGGACAGTTTGCGACCCAGGGCGGCCTGTCGCGCGCGCTGTTCCGGTTCGCCAATTCGCTGGTGGGGCATTTTCGCGGCGGGATGGCGATGGCTTCGATCTACGCGTGCGCGGCATTCGGTGCAGTGTGCGGCTCATCCGTCGCCACCGCCGCAACGCTGTCGCAGGTGGCACTGCCGGAAATGCGCCGTCATCAGTATTCGGGCCGGCTCGCGACCGCCACGCTTGCGGTCGGCGGCACGCTGGGCATCCTGATCCCGCCGTCTGTGCCGCTGGTGGTCTACGCCATCCTCACCGAACAGAACATCGCCAAGCTTTTTCTGGCGGCGTTCGTTCCGGGTCTGATCGCCACGCTCGGCTACTGCCTGGTGATCTGGATCACGGTTCGCATGCGGCCCGACCTCGCGCCTTCGCAGCCGCGCCACAGCATCGAAGAACGCATCACGGCATTGTTCGAGGTGTGGCCGGTCGCCGCGGTGTTCGCGATCGTGTTCGGCGGCATCTACGCCGGCCTGTTCACGCCAACCGAGGGTGCGGCCGTTGGCGCCGCCGGGACCTTCTTCGCCGCGCTGCTGCGCAACGAACTGAACTGGAAAACATTCCGCGCTTGCCTGTTCGGTACCGCCGAAACCACCGGCATGATCTTTCTGATCTTCGTCGGTGCCGACATGCTCAACGGCGCACTCGCCTTGTCGCAGATGCCGACGCACCTGTCAGACTGGGTCACCGGTCTCGAATGGTCGCCGCTGACGATTGTCGCGAGCATCATCGCGCTGTACATCGTGCTGGGTTTTTTCATGGACGAATTGTCAGCGGTGATCCTGACTATACCGGTCGTGTTTCCCGCGGTGATGGGGCTCGACCTGTGGGGGCTCGGCTACAGCGACAAGGCGATCTGGTTCGGGATACTGGTGCTGATGGTGATGCAGATCGGCCTGGTGCACCCG